>MDTC01208312.1_pt1 | contig 30155 bp, 27 predicted proteins | sample 811181 | NCBI WGS metagenome assembly MDTC01 (sample SAMN05326644, study PRJNA326480) | marine metagenome | isolation source: seawater | place: Pacific Ocean: North | collected 2011 | reverse complement strand
TTGAATCTCTCCCCATTCGAATTGCGCTTTGACGAAAATCGCCAGTTTTTCAAGGAGGGAACTGACATCTTCAATAAGACTGGAACGTTTTACTCCCGTCGAATGGGTGAAGAAGGACGATTACTCAATGCCACCAAAATTTCTGGACGGACAGGTTCGGGCACAGGCCTTGGGCTGCTGCAATCCATTGCAACCGCAGAGGAAGACACCAGTCTGGTTTCGTATACGGTTGCTGTCGTGGACCAAAACCTCCCGAACAATGGTTACGTCACCACCTCCGGAACAATGGTCGTTCGCGAGGGAGAAGGCTACGACGCCTGGGTTCAAGCTGCAAAATTCGAACTCCGAAATCGAAACAATACTTGGAGCGTCACTGGCAACGGATCGATCAACCAAAAGTTCAATGCAGCTCCGAGCGATGACGATGAAGGGCATTCTTACGGTATTGGCATTCAAAAAATCTCAGGCAATTTTACTTTCGACGCTGGACATTATCTCGAATCCGAAGCTTACGATCCCAACGATCTGGGATTTCTAACTGCTCCCAACGAGATCGCATCGTTCGCGACGTTCAATTACCGCATGTATGAGCCGCGGGGCCGATTCAATCGCCTTCGAGCCTTTATCTCAGTGGACCACAACCAAATCGAAACGCCGCGAACGTTCAACAATTGGGGACTCGAAGTCGGCGGTCGTGCCACGACACGCAATTTCAATACATGGAACCTGAGCATCAATTCTCAGCCAACTACTGGCAACGACATCTTTTCTTCCCGAATCGACGGACTGGTTTGGAAGGAACCCGGATGGTACTCGATTGACAGTTGGTTTAGCAGTGACTACCGCAAAACTTTCGCCATGGACGTCGGCGGTTGGTACGGTGGAGGTGACACTTACCGTGATTGGAAAGAGCGCACTTTACGGCTTGCACCCCGAATTCGGATCAGCGATCAGGCAATGCTCACGTACGTCTGGAAAATCATCGAACGCGATAACGAGCGTGGCTGGCTGATGGTCGATTCGCTGGGAGGCAATGATCTTAAAAGTGTTTGGGGCAGTCGGGATAACATCGAGCGCACACAAGTGCTTAATCTTACTTACATATTTAGCAATCGCATGAGCTTGAGTGCGAGAGTTAGACACAGCTGGAGTCAAGTGAGATACGATCGTTTCTACACCTTATCCGCCTCTGGCATTCTCGAGAATATCGACATGTCTGCTCCACCTGGAAACCTCCAGCACGGCGCGTATGATGTGAATTACAATGCGTGGAGCATCGACATGGTGTACCGTTGGATTTTCGCGCCGGGCTCAGAAATCAATGTTGTATGGAAGAACCAATTGCAGCAGGACAATGTCGGCATCCCTCTGCCTTCAAACTACCGAGAAAACTTCAGTAATATGATTGATTCAGGGTTTGTCAATAGCTTGTCTATCAGGGCTGTAATGTTTATTGATTACAGTAGATTCAAACAAGGTCTGAAAGGTTTTCAAGGCTAGCAGAAGTCCAAACCACACCTTGCTGCATCTCCTGGTTTACTCGCTAAAACTGCACCCAACCTTTCCACCTCGAACGATTGTTTGACTCGTCCTTTGCCTCGATGATCAAACACTGTCGTTTTCCCTTGGCGTGACGTCCGTCACCAAGGTCGTACCAAATCCGCTCTCGCTTTGGATCCCAGCGCATCAAAATCCATTCACCATCAAGCTCTGCACTGAAATCATCAATGCCAACACCCGAATCCTCGAGATTGAAACGAAGTTCGTTTCCCGTCGCGACGTTCAAAACAGAATCCTGCACAGTGAGATGACGGCGATGAGGACTGATCCGTGGCGCAACTGAATCAACAGACCATTCGTAACGACCGAGCTGACGGGTCGAAAATGAGAATGTCGATCCCTGACATTCCCCAGAAAACCAGGCACCGCCCTCTTTATACTCGTCCACAAAACGCACTGCTGTCTGATCAGTGCAGCCATCTTCCGAATCTCCGCTTATCACTCCCCCTTGAAGAGCGACCTGCAATGGTTGTGAGACAGGCACTGCCGAAGTACCGATGTAAAATGAAGTAGAGTCAATTGGAGCGAAGTCAAGACTAAAGTCCTCATAAAACGCTTGAGCCGGACACGTCACTGTGATTTCGCCCTTGGCCGTGCTGAGCACATGAGTCTTGGAACGATCGCGTCGTTCTAACGCTTCCTCACAGCTGCTGGTTTCGGGAGCAAGAGATTTGAAAACAACATCCCATTGATTCTCAGCAGCGTTGCCATGAATGTCCCACACTCGCACGGTCAAAACATGTTGACACTTCTCATTTGCATCGCATGAAATGACACCTGAGGTTGTTTGCTTTGTATAAATCGGCAAGCGATTTCCGGGCAATCGATGCATGCGATGAACCTGTTCTCCAGTTGCGTTCCATGCCGGGAAATACGCGTGTGCATTCATATCTCGGTTCACGGAAAAATCCAATGCATCCAACTCCCATGCAAATATCACCTCATCGTCCAAATGCATTTCCGCCTTGTAGATTCCGCAACGATTGTTTGCAGCATCCAATCGATCCAATGCGTCAATCGCCACACGAAAACCACCATGCGCAACTACAAGACCTCCCTGCTCCAGCTTCACGGGTCGACTGCTACCATTGATCGACCCAACCTCAGTCGGAAGCAACCACACGCCCTTTAATTCCGGAGCTTTCCGATCAGTTACGGGCAGGTCCCAAAGCAGCGGATTAAGCGGCTTCTGCGTACTTGTCTCTCTGATTTCAAAGTGCAAATGAGGCCCTCCACTCCCCCCTGAGTTGCCAGACCAACCGATGGTGTCTCCTTGGTCAAAAACAAAAAAATGGCTCGGCCGTTCATCCAATGTAAAATGCTTCTGAGCATATTGTTTGTCCAATGACCATTGTTCAATGACCGGAGTGAAACGTTGAAGATGAGCGTAGACGGTCGTCAATCCCTTCGGACCGCTCAAGTAAAGCGCCCGACCGTATCCAAATGGTGAGATTTTGACGCGCGAAATAACTCCATCGGATGCAGCCAAGACTGGGAATCCTTCTTTTCCTTGTGTCTTAAAATCGAGTCCAGTATGAAAGTGATCAGTGCGCAGTTCGCCAAAATTCCCGGACAAAACCAACGGAATATCCAATGGAGGGGAAATTCCTGTTCGTTTGCCCGCCCAATCCGACCGAACGCTTGAGTCTCGCACCGCCACTTTGTGGTCGAATGCATTCCAAACATTGGACGGTAAATCTGCGGCAGACATCTGCAGCAGAAAGCCACAGAGGAGCAGTGGCCCAGAAATGAATCGAAAATCAATTGTATTCCACATGGAGGTTGGCAAAACTAAGCCAGGATGTTAACGCCTTTAGCTATGAATTCGTGTTCAATTTGATTAAGTTTGTACAGAACCCTGAATAATGAACAAGCCACCGAGTAGTAGCACTGACGAACCGTGGAACCCAATGAAATTGGACCGATTCCTGGCTCAAGTGCAAGCGCTCGTTGAGCTGCATAATCATCAAGAAAAGGAACTAACGGAAACAAAATCTGCTTTGCAAGATGCGCAACTGGAGCTGAAGCAAACTCGGAATGCAATTGAGCTGCGAGAAATACAGAAGATTGAACAAGCAGAAACGGAGTCCATCCTTGGAGCGAAGGAATACGCAAATCGTGGTCCAGAGGAACAAAACTTGGTCGGAGAAGAGTTTTCTCAGACCGAAGAGAAATGGAACGATTCGACAGACATTTCGGGTTCAAATACACTTTTTTCACCCCAACCCCCCCAATCACAATACCTCAGAGCTTTCAGCCCGCAAACGGTGCAAAAGCTTTTGGAAGAAATAAATTCATGCATTGCCCTTTTGGAAGAATAAATGGAAACGGTCAAAGTACATATTGCAGGACGAGATTACCCTCTGCAAGCTCCCGCTGCTCAAGTCGAACGCATTAAACAAGCGGCCGAACAAGTGAATAAGCAGTTTGAAGCTTTCAAAGGTCAATTTGCGGTAGAAGATGCTGTTGATCTACTAGCCATGACCGCGCTCCATTTCGCATCAGAAGATGCAGTGCACAAACGTGAACTAGCCGTTGATGGACTGAATCAACCGTCCCCATCTGCCGTTCAACACTTGGACGATTTGTCCAAACGAATTCAAACGCTTCTCGAGGTCTGAACCATCAGCACCCATGGAACCCACATCATTGATCATCGGATCTCTCGCCGGCCTTGCGCTGGGAGCGGGACTAGGCTATTTTATTTTCAATCGCATGCTTGGCAAACAAGCGAAGGAAATCTTGAGCAAAGCCGAGGCCAAAGGCGAGAACATCAAGGAAAAGAAAATTCTTCAAGCCAAAGAAAAATTCATTCAACTGAAAGAAAAGCACAACTCCGAAATCAAGGAACGAAGCGCCAAAGTTCAGTCACGCGAAGACAAAATTCGCAATGAATTCAATCAATTGAAGAAGGAGCAAGACCGTGTCAAGTCCTCTGAAATTTACAATAAGAAGGAGAAGGAGAAAGTCGAACAACGGCTGAGCGCACTTGATAACAAGTCGAAAGAACTCGAAAAGAATCGTCAACGATCAGTGGAGCTCTTGGAGCAGATCTCCAATATGTCGGCAGACGATGCCAAATCAGCATTGCAAGAGCAGATTCTACAAGAAGCAAAAGCCATGGCCTCTGTGCAAGTTCAGGATATCTTGGATGAAGCGAAGCAAAAAGCAAACCACGATGCCAAGAAGATTGTCATTCAGACAATTCAGCGCGTAGCAACAGAGCACAGTGTTGAAAACAGCGTTTCTGTATTCAACATTACCAATGACGACGTAAAAGGTCGGATCATTGGAAGAGAAGGCCGAAATATCAGAGCACTAGAAGCTGCCACTGGTGTTGAATTCATCGTAGATGATACACCAGAAGCTATTATTCTAAGTTGCTTTGACCCCGTTCGGAGGGAAGTAGCTCGTTTGTCACTGCATCAGCTGGTTACCGATGGCAGGATTCACCCTGCGCGCATCGAAGAAGTAGTGGCCAAAGTCAAAAAGAAAATTGAAGAGGAAATTCTCGAGATTGGAAAGCGCACGTGCATCGATCTCGGAATTCACAACATGAAGGGAGATTTGACGCGCATGGTCGGTCGCATGAAATACAGGTCTTCCTACGGCCAGAATTTGCTGCAGCACAGTCGTGAGGTGGCCAACCTCTGTGCTACTATGGCCGCAGAGCTTGGACTGGACACCAAAGCCGCGAAACGAGCAGGTCTTTTGCACGACATCGGCAAAGTAAGCGATGAAGAGAGCGAATTGCCGCACGCGTTGCTCGGAATGAAGTTGGCCGAACGGCATGGCGAAAAGCCAGACATCTGCAATGCAATTGGAGCGCACCACGACGAAATCGAAATGACGACATTGCTGTCTCCAATCATTCAGGTTTGTGACGCGATTTCTGGTGCGCGACCCGGAGCGCGCCGTGAAATGGTCGAGGCCTATGTTCAAAGGTTGCGGGATTTGGAAAATATTGCGCTCGAGTTTCCAGGAGTTACCAAGTCTTTTGCAATTCAGGCGGGGCGTGAATTGCGTGTAATGGTCGAAAGTGATCAAGTCTCTGATGAGCAAGCTGATCAACTTTCGATTGATTTGTCGCAGCGCATTATGAATGAAATGACCTACCCCGGTCAGGTGAAGGTGACAGTCATCCGTGAAAAACGATCTGTGAGCATCGCACGCTGATGAGCCAACAGGCAAAACCAGCGTTCGCTTCTTCCATCCGTTGGCAATCGGCCAATGTGGTGACGCAGGTTGTTTTGCAACTTATTTTCATTGTGATTCTGGCACGACTCATTTCCAAAGCCGACTTCGGCCTGATGAGCATTGCACTTGTAGTGGTGGGGTTCGTCGAAATATTCGCGCAAATAGGCATCGGTCCCTCCTTGATTCAGAGAGAGAAACTCGCACCAGAACAAATCCGGGCAGCCTTCTCGTTCTCCGTTTTCTTAGGGGGAGTTTTTTTCCTCCTGACCTACGCTTTGGCACCAGCCATTGGCGATTGGTTTGAAAGCATGGAGTTGACGCAGGTGCTGCGTTGGATTGCATTGAGCTTTATCCTTTCCAGTTTGGCTCTGATTCCGCGGAGCCTACTGATTCGCAACATGGCTTTTAAAACCTTGTTCGTTGCATCCCTCGTGAGCATGGTCATTGGCAACTTGGTCATTGGACTTGGGCTCGCTTATGCCGGTTTTGGAGTCTGGTCCTATGTCGCAGCATTGTTATGTCAAAACGCATTACTCGGTGTGATGTATTGGATAATGAAACCCACAGAGGCTCGAGGATCGTGGAAGTTCGCAAGTTGGCGAATTTTGGGGGCCATGCTGTCTTATGGCGGTCGCGCCACGGTTTACAACTTGTTGAATTACGCTTCAAGCAAAGTGGACACCGTATTGGTTGGTCACCATGCCCAAAACAGCAGCACCAACATCCATAATGCAATTTCTGGCGGCACGGAAGGATGGACCACAACAGGACTTTATGACCGATCTGCCTACCTCATGTCATTGCCCATAAGCGTGTTAGGTAAGCTTGGGGACAGTGTCTTATTCAGTGGCATGTCGTCCATTCAATCTGACAAGCTTGCCCTGCAAACGGTGCTCAAGCGTGCATTGGGTCTTATTGCCTGGCTCACATTCCCTGGCAGTCTCGCCCTCATTTGGTTTTCCGGAGATGTTGCAGCTTTGCTCCTCGGCGAGCCTTACGCGGAGGCTGAACCCGTTGTCAGAATCCTTTTCATCGGTGTTGCATTTCGATCGATGATCAAACTAGCTGACGCCTTGATTCGCGCTGTTGATGCGCTCAACATTGCCATCATCATTAAATCAGTATTCCTTGTTGGTCTCACCATTTCTGCTTGGGCGGCCTTAACCAACGATTGGGGAATCGAAGGCGTGGCATGGTCAGTGACCGCATGGACGATGATTCAATTTTTGTGCCTTGGATGGTGGACCCTTCGTGCTGCGCAATGGAAATTTGAAAAAGCCTTGAAAGCAATGATCCCTGGCATCAAAGGACTTGCGTTCGCAGCCATCAGCATGGGGCTGCTTAAGATGGGCTTCCACCAACTGCAGGGCGCGCTGGACAGCATTCCTTCTCCTTTCGCATTGCACCTTATCCATGCTGCCTTAGCTACGATCAGCGTGCTTTTTGCACTCACCATCTCTGCCATAATGCATCCTGAGGTACTGGACGGTGGCGACGTTGAACTTCGCAATCAATGGACTGCTTATTTACCCATTGCATTGCAAAAAAGGATCCGTTGAACACATCATCCGCTTCCATTCCATTGATTCTTGCGATTGCTCTTTTATGCAGCGGTTCGTGTGCTGTGCTTTTCGCTCAAACAGCGGAGTCAAATTCTGAAGCAAACATCATCGGAGAGCTGGCGCTTGGAGATTCGACGCACTCTGCGCAACTCGAAGTGCATGTTCAATCGGTTCGTACCCGTCCTGAAGTTGATAGCTTGTGGACAGATTCAATATGGCAATGGCGAGGAACATGCTCAGCCCCAACTGCATTGTTTCACTTTCAATGGTATGATCCAATCGATTCATTTTTAACGCATTCCGTTGTTAAAGAAGTGCAGTGCATTGCTGAAGCAAACGAAATCAACAATACCGAGATCACGCTCGTTGGCGAGATGACCGCTTCCGTGTCAGGCTTGTATGAGCAAGCAACGGATTCCGCGGCGCGTCCTAAATGCTTCCCTCCTACATCTGTTCAGCAAATGCTGACCATTCAACAGAAAATGGACGAAACCATATTCGAATCGGAAAAAATGCAGTGGGCACTCCAAACCATCAACGCAAAATGCTTGAACAAGATGCAAGTCAAGCAACTTTTGTTGTCCATACCTAGTGAAGATCGCAGGCTCGATTTACTCAAAAAAATCCCAAAGGCTGATCACGTTTGGACCACGGCGGATATGAAGGAAATCTTTCAATTGCAGTTCATTGAACAAAAGGCGCTTCGACTATTGGATAAACCGTGATGTTGCGGGGATAATTCTTAGAAAATTCTAAAACTTTTGTTCGGAGTTGAAGGTTCTTCATTGCAAATTTGCACCATGAAAATCCACAACTTCTCAGCAGGACCCTGCATCTTACCAGAGACCGTGTTGAACGATGCTGCTCAAGCCGTCTCTAACTTCAACGGTTCTGGTTTGTCGTTGGTTGAAATCTCCCACAGGAGCCCGGATTTTGTAGCTGTCATGGAAGAGGCAAGGACCCTCACGAAAGAATTATTAAACTTACCTGAACGATTCGACGTTCTCTTCTTGCAGGGCGGAGCGAGTCTCGGGTTTCTAACTGCCGCTTACAATTTCCTTCCTGAGGGCGGAAAAGCAGCCTACATCGATTCTGGTACGTGGGCGAACAAGGCTGTGAAAGAGGCAAAGCATTTGGGAGGCATCTCAGTCGTTGGCACGTCGAAAGCGAGCAATTACGATCACATTCCAGCTGCCGATTCTGCTCCTGCTGGAAGTTCTTATCTGCATTACACATCAAACAATACAATTTTCGGAACCCAATTCGCGGGAACCCCCGAAGCCTCTGTCCCGTTGATTGCTGATATGAGTTCGGACATTTTCTCACGGGAATTTGATGCGAATCCTTTTCACCTCATTTACGCTGGTGCTCAGAAAAACATGGGACCAGCAGGAACCGTCATGTATGCGTTTGACACCGAGGCCGCAGGTAAAACAGGCCGCAGCATCCCGTCATATTTGGACTTGCAAGTGCATGCGAGCAAAGACAGCATGTTCAACACTCCTTCTGTCTTTCCAGTCTACGTCACCATGCTGACATTACGCTGGATCAAATCCATGGGAGGTGTGAAAGCGATGGAAATTCGAAACGCCGAAAAAGCAGGTTTAATCTACGCAGAAATTGATCGCAACCCGCTCTTCGAAGGGCATGCAGCTATAAAAAGTCGCTCAACTATGAACGCAACCTTCCGCCTCATAGATGATGCTCACGCAACTGCATTTGATGCCATGTGGGAAGAGGCCGGTGTATCCGGGATTAAAGGTCACCGGAGCGTCGGAGGCTACCGAGCTTCCATGTACAACGCCCTTCCCAAAGAATCTGTTCAGGTCCTCATCGACGTGATGAAAGAATTGGAACGCACAGCCTAACGACCCGACTAAATCAACCACTTGAGATTTAACTGATATGAACATTCTCGCAAACGACGGCATTCACCCGGCAGGTCACGCCGCATTAGAGGCTGCAGGCCATAAGCTATGGACCGAATTCATCGAATCCCAGAACCTCGAAAGTTTCATCAATAAAAATGCCATTGACGGCTTGTTGGTGCGAAGTGCCACCAAAGTGCGGCAACCCTTAATTGACGGATGTCCGCACCTCAAGTTTATCATCCGGGGCGGTGTTGGAATGGATAACATCGACGTGGCTTACGCCCGAGAAAAAGGCAAGGAAGTCCGCAATACACCGGCCGCAAGTTCGCAAAGCGTGGCGGAATTGGTCATGGGGCACCTCTTTTCCATCAGTCGTTCGCTCCATGACAGCAATCGACGTATGCCGGTTGAGGGTGTTGAGCAATTCAAAGTCCTAAAGAAATCCTACGGAAAGGGACGAGAATTGCGTGGAATGACGCTTGCCATTGTGGGCTTCGGTCGCATAGGCCAATCGCTTGCGCAGTATGCCTTGGGATGCGGTATGCATGTGATTGGCGTAGATCAAAAAAGCGGAACGCAAAACATTGACGTCGTTGTCGGGAACCAATCGTTGCAGGTCGAGGTCCCCGTCATGAAGCTAAACGATGCTCTCCCAATGGCTGATGCCATCAGCCTGCACATTCCCGCACAATCCAATGGACAAGCCGTCATCGGGTCTGCAGAAATGAGTAAAATGAAAAAAGGAGTGATTCTGCTCAACGCAGCACGTGGCGGTGTGGTCGATGAAGACGCCTTGCTCGAAGCACTGGATTCGGGTCAAATTTCGGGAGCAGGTGTGGACGTATTCGTTGGAGAGCCAAAGCCTCGACAAGACCTCATGCGCCACGCCGGAATCTCACTTTCACCGCACATTGGAGCAGCTACCGGCGAAGCACAAGAGCGAATTGGTTTGGAGATTGCCGAAATTGTAGCCGAAATTGGTTCGAAATAAATATTTTGAACTGGATTCGACCGTTTACTTTGATTGCGCCACCGGCTGATAAATCTCACTTGGTAGCCTCCCGGTCCTATGTGACCTACAGCAAAGCCGAATTGCGCGATAAATTGGATCGCAATCCATATTCGTACTTGCACGTCATCAACCCCACTGGAATCGGATCTTCTAAAATCAAACGTGGCACGCAAGCGTTCTTTGAACTTGTGCGAGAGCGTTATTTGGAGTTCAAGGCATCAGGTTGGCTAAACTTTCAGGGTGAAAGCCGCTTTGCGATTTACCGGCAGTCTTCCAAAGAGCATACGTACACCGGTATTGTGGCTAGCCTGTCGTTGGATGGAATTCGAAACGGTCAGCTCAAGCTTCACGAACAAACGCTAAAAAAACGAGAACAGCTATTTGCGAGATATTTGAGCACCGTTCATTGCAACGCAGAGCCTGTACTTTGTGCTTTTGATGACAACAAACAAACAGATGCTGTTGAAATTCAAAAAACGCTGAGCAACTTGACCCAAGTTCGCCCCGATATGGATTTTACCACCACCGACCAAATCCGTCACTCAGTTTGGATTCTATCCGATGAAGAGTCTCAGGCGCTGGCTGCCAAAACACAAAAATTAACGCCACTGTATCTCGCTGACGGTCACCACAGAGTGGCATCGAGCCTTGCCTTGGAAAACCTCGGGGACTCAGAAGCAACAAGCAGCGGGCTCATGGCTTTCATCATTCCGGAATCAGAACTTCTCATCCGTGGTTACCACCGGAGCTTGAAAGATGTGGATTGGAGTGCAGACCGCTGGGACGTCGAATTGCAAGGCCTGTCTCCCTTCATTTCTTGCCAACGCATCAAGAGGGAGAAGCTTTCTGAACCCAATCGTGTTGGAACAATTCACCTTCATGCTGCGGGTAAAAGCTGGGTTCTCAAACTGAACGACAGCAGCTTAGAACGTGTGGATGCTGACATCCTTCAAACCCATGTTTTCGAAGGATTGTTTGGCCTTGAGGATGCTCGAAACGATCCAAAGCTAACCTATATCCCTGGAACAATGAGTAGCGCTGAACTCATCGCTCATTGTGATGAGCAGACCGATAGCTGCATCTTCGAGATGTCACCAATAAGCAGCGCACAGATCAAAAGCACTGCCGACCGCGGAGGATTTTTACCTCCTAAAAGTTCTTGGATTGAACCCAAATTACGCAGCGGACTCTTCATTCATGAAATCTGAAGCAAGCAACATTCAGGAGCGTTTATCTGGCGTTCGGGACAGCATTCCCGAGCACGTCACATTGATCGCTGTCAGCAAAACCAAACCGAAAGAAGCCATTGAAGCTGCAGCCTCCATTGGACAAGTCGAATTCGGGGAAAATCGCGTCTCAGAATTGGCAGAAAAAGCCGCAGAGTTAAGTCATCTGAATTTAAAGTGGCATCACATCGGGCACTTGCAGACCAACAAAGTCAAACATGTCATCCCTCATACTGATCTCATCCACGCTGTGGACAGTGAGAGACTTCTTCTGGAAATCAACAAGCGCAGCGCAAGCACTGGTAAAACATCAGATGTCTTGCTCCAAATTCACATCGCCAAAGAAACCAATAAGTTTGGTTGGAGCTTCTCAGAATTCGATGCGTTTTTGCAAGAACAATCTTGGCAAAACCTACAGCATGTCCGTATCCGAGGGCTGATGGGAATGGCAACCTTTACAGACGACCGCCAACAAATTCGAAATGAATTTCAATCCTTGAAAAAGGCATTTGACGGAGCCTCATCCGTTCACAGCCACTGGGATATTTTATCAATGGGCATGAGTGGCGATTGGGAAATAGCTGTCGATGAAGGTTCCACCATGGTTCGGATTGGCAGTTCAATCTTTGGAAGCCGATGAATGATAAACCAACTTCATCCAAGACTACGAGTGATTGGCGCAGACTTTATGAGCCATGGCTAAAATCTTGGCTAATCCTCATGCCCATTGTAGGCGCTGGAAGCTATTACCTCACCCGAAATGCTTGGAGAAGAATCCAAGCCATTTTGCAAGGCGAAGCCGGAAGCGTCTGGGATGCGCCGCCCATCCCAAAAACTGCCGAGCCGGCATCGCTTATGTCATACGGCATTGGAGCCGCTCTTGTATTCTCTCTTTTTTGGTTGGTCATTGCACGATTGTATGTCGCCGCACAAGACTCACAACAAACCCCTCAACCCCCTCAATCTTATGAATAACTTTTCAATCACGTTCAGTGTCTTGGCCATTTGCATCACGCTCAACTCATTTGATGCAGCGCTCTTCGCACAGACTCCTGGTAATATTGAAGCTGCAGAGTATGATCCTAGCGGTAACCGCTGGTTCATCTCAAACAACTCTAGCTTGCTTGAAACGTCCAACGGCGGCGTGAGTTATACCTATTTTGGCAATGCAACAGCATCGCATGGAATGGAGGTCATTGATGGGCATCTCTTTGCCTTGGGCAACAACGTGATCCGAGCTTACGAACTCGAAACAGCTGCATTGATTGGCAGCTACTCAATCCCCGGTGCCGGCTTCTTAAATGGCATGGGAAGCCGTGCCCAAGAATTGGTAGTGAGCGACTTCTCCAATGGAAAGATTCATCGCGTAGACATCACAGATCCAGCCAATATGTCGAGCACAGTCCTAGTCAATAATACTGGAACCACTCCCAACGGTGTCGTCATTGACGAAGGAAATAACCGCGCCATCATCGTGAACTGGGGCGCTTCCGCCTCAATCCTTGCAATCGACTTAACGACCGAAGAACAGAGCACAGTGGTCGCCAATACCGGATTGGGAAACCTCGATGGAGTGGACATGGATGGAGAGGGACGCTTTTACATCAGCTCGTGGTCTCCAGCGCGTATCACGCGATATTCCAATGATTTCACTTCATCAGAGTCCGTTGTGCAAGGAGCAGGTTCAGGCCTTTCAAATCCGGCTGACATTAGCTACAGCATTGAAACGGACACCCTCGGAGTGGCCAATAGTGGAAACGGTACGCCATCATTTCATTCCTTTGGGTCCACCAGCGATATCAACCAACTTGAAAATACAGAATCTGTGATTTGGGATGGCCGGCAGCTTCGCGTCCAGTCGAACTTAGCTGGAACCTGGAATCTGTCGTCTTACTCCATATCCGGCCAACTAATGGCATTCAAGGAACTGGAATTGCCCAATGCACCCACCAGCATTTCTCCTGAGCGACTTGGCATTCAGAATAATTCCGGAGCAATTTGGCGCATCGTCTCTCCTTCCGGAAAGACCTATTCGGTTAAGACGGGTCCACGTCAATGGTGAGGCGGATTCGCTTGAAACGATCATCCGATTGAAATGCATCAAGGTCCTGAGCAAGAAGATTCTTATAAGCTTTTGGAGACAAGGAACGCTCAAACTTGAGCAATATCACTCGGAGGTATAAGTCGTTAATTTTGCTCAGCTGGGGTGTCTCTGGGCCAATGGCGCGCGCTGCAAAGCGCTGACGCAAGCGCCCAGCCAATACTTCTGATGCCGCCTCGAGCCTTTGTTCGTCCGAATGTTTCAAGGTGAGGCGAATCAGCCGATCATATGGAGGGTAACGGTAATTCTTACGCTCCTGCAATTCTTGACGGACCAGCCCATGATAATCGTTGGCCATGACTTTCGTCATTATCCAATGATCGGGATTATAAGTCTGTAAGATGACTTTACCGCGCTGGCCCGATCGCCCGGCTCTACCGGCAACCTGCGTGAGCATCTGGAAGGCACGTTCAAAACTTCGGAAATCCGGAAAATTGAGCATTCGGTCCGCATTGAGCACTCCCACCAATCCAACATGAGCAAAATCCAACCCTTTGCTTACCATTTGCGTTCCCACAAGCACATCATATTCCTGATTCGCAAAGGCCTGGACCATGCGCTCATGTGCATGCTTACTGCGCGTGGTGTCGCGATCCATTCGCGCTACCCTTGCTTTTGGAAACAACTCCTGAAGTTCCTCTTCCACGCGCTCTGTTCCCAAGCCTTTCGGCTTCATCGTTTTTTTTCCGCATGAACTGCACAATTGAGGAGGAGGAGCCACATGATAACCGCAATGGTGGCAATTCAATTCATTCTTCCATTTGTGAACAGTCAGCGGAACATCACAGCGTTCACATTCCGGAATCCAAGCACAGGTTTCACATTGCCAAACGGGCGCAAAACCACGACGGTTCTGAAATAAGATCACCTGCCGATTGGCGTTCAACACCTTTTCAATTTCCAATTTAAGTAAGCGGGAAAAATGGCCTGTCATGGCTCGCTGACGGTGTGCTTTTTTGAGGTCTGCGCACCATATCTCTGGAAGCAACACACCCCCATATCGTTCGGTCATCTCAACACGGTCAATGCGCCCCTCTTCTGTCAACCAATGTGTCTCTACCGAAGGTGTTGCTGAACCAAGTACCAAGAATGCATTGGCCTCACGGGCAAGCCACATCGCAGCGTCTCTTGCTTGGTACCTTGGCGCGGGATCTTGCTGCTTGAAACTCGCCTCATGCTCCTCATCCACAATGATCAAACCCAAATTCTGAAATGGTAAAAACATCGCCGACCGAGGACCAACAACCAGCTGAGCCTGTGAGCCATTTCCTTTTTTACCTAAAACCTCAAGCCATGTTTCTGTGCGTTCACGGGTTGTGAATCGGCTGTGATAAACTTGCAGAAAACGCTTGAAATGAAGCGCCAATCTCTGAATCAATTGCGTGGTCAATGCGATTTCCGGAACCAAAAAAAGGACAGTCTGTCCTCTCTCAAGAGCATCTGCAATGAGATGAATATAGACCTCGGTCTTCCCTGAACCCGTGACACCATGCAACAACGCATTGCGCTTGCCCGAATGATTGCTCACCGTAAGCTCTCTGTATGCGCGTGTTTGCTCTTCGCTCAGTTTGGGAAGAGGCTCTGCCTGAGGTGAGCTTGCGCGAGCCAGAAGTTCTTCTGGCTTTTTGGTTCGTTCAAAAATGCCCTTTTCCACCATTCGCCGTACCGCACCTGAATCAGCATTTGACGATTCAATCACTTTTTTTTCTGTGAATTCACCCTCCCAATTATGCTCGTTGCACAAGGAAATAAACCCGGCGAGCACACGAGCTTGTTTGGGCGCCCTACGTTCTAACTCATCGAGCAATGAAGTCAATGCTTCTTCGCGACGAAGGTCAGAGGCCAATTGGATGTGATTCGCCATTTTGGGCTTGTAGCGTTCCTTCCACTCTTCTTCCGAAACAATGAGACCCTTTTCGATCAGGCCATTGAGCAGCCGCTGTGGATTTTTCAAATCCACAATCAAAGCCGCTTCCGACAACTGAATTCCACCTTGGGCAACGACCGTTTCGTACAACAGAAGCGAACGTTCATCCAAGTCGCGCCAAACCGAATCTTGACGATTGGGCGGTTCAGGATGCGGCAAAAAACGCGCTTGACTGCTGAGCTTTAGCCCCGCCGGAAGAGCTGCAGCCATCACTTCACCTCGGGTACACATGTAATGCCTCGCCATCCAATCCCAAAGGTTGCGTTGTTGCAAGGGAACGATGGAATATGCATCCACAAGTGCATCCAACGGCCGAGGCACATAAGCCGTCGGCGCCTCGTCATGAACGCGCCAAACAATGGCTATGTACCGTTTTCGCGTGCCCACCTGCACCACGACTCGCATGCCCGGAAGCACTTCCTCTTCTTGATCCAGCAACCCATAAGTAAGTAGCTTGGGCAGTGGCAAAGGAACCACGACATCTGCATATTTTCCTTGGGCATTCATTGAAGCAGCAAATTGAGAAGAAAACCGCACATCTCTGGCACGAACTTGTAGGAAATAGATTTGTTATACCTATATGACACAAATCGCTTCACCACTCACGATCGGACAGAAAGCTCCGGATTTTCAAACAACCATTCAAGACGGGACGCAACGCGGATCTGCCGATTACAAAGGAAAAAAATTTGTCGTTTATTTTTATCCTCGCGACATGACTCCTGGCTGCACCGCTCAGGCGTGCAATTTGACTGAAAATTTCGATGCGCTCCAGGAAGCAGGAATCGAAATTCTAGGCGTCAGTCCTGATCCTGCAGCAAAGCACATGAAATTCATCGAAAAGCATGCCATTCGTTTTGACCTCGCCTGCGATGAAGACAAATCGTTGCACAACGCATTTGGAGTATGGGGCTTGAAAAAATTCATGGGAAAGGAATATGAGGGAACACACCGAACCACATTCTTGATCAATGAGAATGGAGAAATTCATGATGTCATTCTGAAGCCAAAAACCAAAGATCACGCTCGAGAAATCCTCGCTGGATTCGGTGTCTAAAAGAATTGCTTAAATAAACGTTGGTTCTTCGTTGACAAAAAACACACTACAACGTAAGTTCATTACGATGTAGGTAAGATACCTTCGTCCAAAACAACAAAAAATGTCTGTGGACACACAAAAACTCAAGGCGCTCCAGATGACCCTGGACCGCATGGACAAGACCTTCGGCAAAGGTGCCGTCATGAAGTTAGGGGATGAAGCAGTGGAACCCATTGAATCCATTCCATCCGGATCACTCACGCTGGACCTAGCACTGGGTATTCAAGGTTATCCAAAAGGGCGCGTCGTCGAAATCTACGGTCCTGAAAGCTCCGGAAAAACGACACTGGCCATTCATGCCATTGCGCAAGCACAAAAGCAAGGCGGAATATGCGCCATTATTGACGCTGAGCATGCCTTTGATAAGTTCTACGCTGAGAATCTTGGGGTAGACACCGAAAACCTGTTGATTTCTCAGCCAGATAACGGGGAGCAAGGCCTGGAAATTGCTGATAACTTGATTCGATCCGGTGCCATTGATCTCATTGTTATTGACTCTGTTGCTGCCCTCACACCGCGCGCAGAAATTGAAGGTGAAATGGCTGACTCTTCTGTCGGTTTGCAAGCTCGTCTGATGTCAAAAGCGTTGCGAAAGCTTACAGGCTCTATCAGCAAAACAGGATGCTGCTGCATTTTCATCAATCAATTGCGAGAGAAAATTGGCGTAATGTTCGGGAACCCAGAGACGACAACGGGCGGAAACGCACTTAAGTTTTACTCTTCTGTTCGTCTCGACATTCGTCGCTCTACACAATTAAAAGACGGAGACCGAGTTTTGGGTAACCGCACCAAAGTCAAAGTGGTCAAGAACAAAGTCGCTCCACCTTTCCGAAGAGCCGAATTTGACATCCTTTATGGACAGGGCATTTCAAAGGCAGGTGAAATCATTGATCTCGGCGTAGACATGAACATCATCAAAAAGTCAGGATCATGGTTTAGCTATGGCGAAACCAAATTGGGACAAGGCCGAGATGCTGTTCGCGGTCTGCTATTGGACAATCCGGAATTGCAAGATGAGCTTGAAGCAAAAATCAAAGCAGCCATCCAAAAAGAGAACAGCCCTGAAATTGTTGAAGAAGCCGAAATGGCCTAACGTACATCCATGATTTCTTCTGCATTAGACAACTCATCAATGATGGCAAAGGCACCGATAATCGGTGCCTTTGCCATTCTGTTTGTAAGCTGTGATTTGAGCGATTCCTCATCCGAAATCCATTCGGAAAAAAGCGTCACGAGTCCTTTGCAAGCGCTCGACCAGGAGATTCTCGAACACCCCAACTCTCCTGCTGCTTATAACGATCGAGCCATTTGGAAGCTGGCGCAATCTGATCCTCAGGGAGCATTTGACGATTGGGACTTGGCTTTGCGCGCAGATTCCAGTTACGCTCAAGCTTGGGAACAACAGGCGGATATGCTTTTCCAAATGCAGAAATTTGAAGACTGTCTTGCAAAACTTGATGGATGCCTTCAACATGCTCCAGAAAGTACAATCTGCATGCTTCAACGCGCAGAATTCTCGATCCACTTGCAGCAGTTTGAGCAGGCTTTTCAGCATTTGAATGATGCGTTGCGCCTGGATGATCAACTGCACGAAGCATATTGGATGAAAGGAAAGATTTACGCGATAACAGGCGCCGATGAAAAAGCATTGAGTTCATACCAAACAGCGATTGAAGTGAATCCAAAATTTTATGAAGGTTTCATCACATTGGGCATATTCCTTGCTGAGCGTTCAGACACCATGGCAGAAGAGTATTACCGTTCCGCGATGGAATTGAAACCAACGGCAGTCGAGCCCGTTTATAACTTGGCCATGTTTTATCAAAATGCCGGTCGCCTGGAAGAGTCGCTCGATTTGTACCGCGACATATTGACGCTGGATCCAGACAATGCAACTGCATCGTTCAATCAAGGATACATCCACCTCGAGTACCTCACTGAGTATGACAGCGCTGTTTATTGGTTTTCGGAAGCCATCGAAAGACTGCCCTATTACCACCAAGCGTTCTTCAATCGCGGCTTGGCTTTTGAAAGCTTGGGGTTGAATTCCGAGGCCATTGAAGATTACTCACAAGCTCTCAGAATAAAGCCAGATTATACGTCAGCGGCAAGAGCTAAAGAGCGAGCGATTTCTTCGCAATGACGTCGCCGATTCTCAAAGGAGTTTAGGACTTGCCAAAAGCGTTCAAATCTGTTCAAGGCAAACTAAAAAAGGCCCGGCGGAATCCGCTGGGCCTTCTTCAGTTCAGAAATCTTTTTCGATTCAAGATTCTTCTTCCAACTTATCCAATTTTTCCTGAGAAGATTTGACAATCGAACTCAATTCAATGGCTTTTAAAAAGTTCTCCTTGGCAGCAGCAGTATCTCCCATTTTTACATAGTAATCTCCTCTGCTGTCATAGGCATTGGCAACATCAGGAGCCAATCGGACATACATATTGAAGCAATCCAAGGCTTTCTCCATATCATTCTTGTCCATGTACCAATAGCCGAGCAAATTAAAAGTTCCGCCAATCGCACTCCAGCGCTTCGTTGCTTGATCCAATACAATTTTTGCTTCATCCATTGCATCAGATGACATCAACACCCATGCGAGATTTATTTGGGTAATTGGTGAATCCGGCGCTAACGAATGCGCCATTTGGGCGTTCTGAAGACGATCCCCAAACTCGGTTGATAGTGACTTAAGCAAATATGCAATTGCGGGATCCTCATCATCTGCTTGAGCTACACCTTGCGCGGCAAGACGGTTCCATTCATCCCCGTCGCCCATGAACCAAGCTTTCCACATGTTTCCATATCCCGCCATTGCCATGGACGGATCCATCTCGAGTAAAGAATCAGAGATCGCACTTGCTTTATCGACGTCGCCTTGCGCTGTGTGATAAAGCATTGAGTAGCAGAGGTCTTCAGCTCCTTCGACCTCCGAAGTAACCTCAAAACCATTTTTCGCAAGCATGCCGCCGTCCACATGGAACCAACGATGCCATCGGAAACCATCGCCGTGTTTGACCACGGTTCCATGAAAATAGCGATCGTTTGAAAAACTAAAATTGTGGAAATGAATAATTCCCATAGCACTTGCCACAGGGCCATTGACGTTCAATTCCAGCACATCGACTGTGATGGAATCCTCGTAAAACCATTCTGGCGATACATTATCTAGGTTTGCATTGGCCGGCTCATCCATATTCGGATGAAAATACACCGACTCTGAGGACAATCCTGACTTATAGGGTTCGATTGCATTTTCAAATCCAACTTGCGACGTAATGTGTTTGATCACAAAAGCCTCGACTTCAGATTCCGAGAGAGTGCCATCCTGAGTGGCGCAGCTCGTGGCTAGAACAGCCAATGCCGAGAGGAAGAAATAATTTTTCATTGTTTGGTAGGTTGATATCGGCAAAAAAAAGAATTGACACCGACAATGCCAAGCTTCCTTCAAACGTATTGTGCTCAGCAATTACCGAAAACGGAAAAAGCCGGCAGAAGCCGGCTTTTTCACATTTGAATGAAGTCTTTTACTTGACTTGATCCACCACAGCTTTGAAAGCATCAGGGTGGTTCATTGCCAAATCAGCTAAAACTTTTCGGTTGAGCTCAATGCCCTTCTTCGAACATTTGCCCATGAATTCACTGTATGACATGCCGTGCTGGCGTGCACCGGCATTGATTCTTTGGATCCAGAGTGATCGGAACTGTCGCTTGCGTTGCTTTCTTCCTGAGTAAGCATAGAGAAGTCCCTTCTCTACTGCGTTTTTGGCGACGGTCCAAACGTTCTTACGGGCACCGTAGTACCCTTTGGCCATCTTGAGGATTTTTTTTCTACGCGCCCTCGACGCTACTGAGTTGGTTGCTCTTGGCATTTTTAAAGTTCTTTTTGGTAAGCGGCGCTGGACATATCCAGACTTGACAAACCGTTTACCGGGTTAAACGTACCGGTTGGTTGAGATTGGTCAGGCAATTAGGCGCAAAGCTGTGTCTTGATGCTCTTAACATCAGCCTTAGCAACTGTTGTCGTGTGCGTCAAGTTCCGCTTTTGCTTCGTTCCCTTCTTAGTCAAAATGTGACTTTTGAAGGCGTGCTTTCGCTTGATCTTTCCACTTCCCGTAAATTTAAAACGCTTCTTGGCGCTTCCTTTGGTTTTCATCTTCGGCATGGCCTCGGATTTTATGATTGGTTATTTTTTCTTCGGATTGAATAGAACGGTCATTCTCTTTCCTTCGAGCCGTGGCAGCTGTTCAACTGTTCCGAACTCCTCTAGCTCCTGAGCAAACTTCAGAAGAAGGATTTCTCCTCGCTCCTTGAAGACAATCGTTCGTCCTCGAAAGAAAACATAAGCCTTGAGCTTTGACCCCTCCTCCAAGAACTTCTTGGCGTGTTTGAGCTTGAAGTTGAAGTCATGATCATCCGTATTCGGTCCGAAACGGATTTCTTTGACTACGACCTTCTGCTGCTTGGCCTTCATCTCTTTTTGCTTCTTCTTCTGGTCGTAAAGGAATTTCTTATACTCGATGATTCGGCAGACAGGAGGATCGGCTTTGGGAGAAATCTCCACAAGGTCCAATTCCAATTCTTTTGCCAACACCAAGGCAGCAGGTGTCGACATCACTGCCGACTCTACGTTGTCTCCTACCAAGCGAACCTCCGACACTGTAATCTTGTCGTTGATCTTGTGAAGATCTTCCTTCCGGACGCGGCCCCTGTATGGGGTCCTTTTTCTACGAATTGCTATAACTCAGGAATTTAAAAATGACACAAACTTTATTTCAACATCTCCGCAATCTCTGTTTTGATCAATCCAGCGAATGCTTCAATGCTCATGCCGCCGACATCACCTTCTCCTTGCTTCCGCACGGATACCGTTCCTTCTTTGGCCTCGTTTTCACCAAGGATGAGCATGTATGGAATCTTTTCCAACTCGGCGTCGCGAATCTTCTTTCCAACCTTCTCAGACCTTTTGTCTACGAGGGCGCGAATATCGTGATTTTCAAGGACTTTTGAAACACTTTCAGCATATTCGTTGAATCGATCGGATATGGGCAGAATTTTCACCTGCTCAGGAGCGAGCCACAGTGGGAATTTCCCAGCGCAATGCTCGATCAAAATCGCAACAAAACGCTCCATTGAACCAAATGGGGCGCGATGAATCATCACGGGGCGGTGCTTTGTGTTGTCGGCTCCCACATATTCCAACTCAAAACGCTCCGGCAAGTTGTAGTCAATTTGCACCGTACCCAATTGCCACTTTCGACCAATGGCATCCCGAACCATGAAATCCAACTTCGGTCCGTAAAAGGCCGCCTCACCCAATTCAACCACCGTTCCTAATCCTTTCTCATTCGCGACTTCCTGGATCGCTTGCTCAGCCTTGTCCCAGTTCTCATCCTTGCCGATGTACTTGTCGGGATTTTCGGGATCACGTAAACTAACCTGAGCAATGAAATCTTCGAATTTCAAAGTGCGGAAGATGTATAGAACAAGATCTATGACTTTGTCTACTTCTTCTTTAACCTGATCGACCGTGCAAAAAATGTGAGCATCGTCTTGAGTGAAGCCACGCACTCGTGTCAAACCGTGTAACTCTCCAGATTGCTCATACCGGTAAACAGTTCCAAATTCAGCAAATCGAACCGGCAAGTCGCGGTAACTTCTCGGCCGAGCTTTGAATATTTCGCAGTGGTGCGGGCAATTCATAGGCTTGAGCAAATACTCTTCGCCCTCCGCAGGTGTATTGATTGGCTGGAAGCTATCCTCGCCATATTTCACGTAATGCCCGGAGGTCATGTACAATTCCTTGTTCCCAATGTGCGGAGTAATGACAGATTCATAACCTGCCTTTCTTTGGGCCTCCTTGAGAAAAGACTCCAGTCTCATCCTTAAATCAGCTCCTTTGGGCAACCACAGTGGCAGGCCTTGCCCCACTTTCTCTGAAAAATGGAAAAGATCCATCTCTTTGCCCAATTTGCGGTGATCACGTGCTTTTGCCTGTTCAAGCAATTCCAAGTAAGCGTTTAACTCCTGCTTCTTTGGAAAAGTGATTCCATACACCCGAGTCAATTGCTTGTTCTTCTCGTCTCCCTTCCAATATGCTCCAGCGATGCTCATTACTTTCGCTGCCTTCACAAAACCCGTATGTGGCATGTGTGGGCCGCGACACAAATCGGTGAAATTGCCCTGGCTGTAGAAGGTTATGCTACCGTCTTCCAATCCCTCAAGTAAATCCAGTTTGTATTCGTCGTCTTTCTCTGTGAAATAGGCAATGGCGTCTGACTTGGTCATCTCGGAGCGAACAAACGGATTCTTTTGCTTTGCCAATTCAATCATCTTGGATTCAATCGCGGAAAAATCCTTGTCCGTAATGACTTGATCGCCGAAGTCGACATCATAGTAGAAGCCATTCTCAATCGGTGGGCCAACCCAGAATTTCACGCCTGGAAAAAGTGCTTCTAAGGCCTCGGCCAACAGGTGAGCAGAACTGTGCCACATGGTATTCTTGCCCTTATCATCTTTCCAAGTAAGCAACTTCAATGTGGCATCTGCAGTGATCTGACGCTGGGGGTCCCAAACTTCACCATTCACCTCAGCTGCAAGGACGTTGCGAGCCAAACCTTCGCTGATGCTCATAGCGACGTCAAGGGCTGAGGTTCCAGATTCAACTTGGCGCGTTGAGCCATCGGGTAAGGTGATATTAATCATGCTTCTGTAGCTTTTCTAATCGCCGCAAAGATAAGGCCTGACAAGACGGAAATAATGAAAATATGAGTGCAATTCCAATTGAATCACCCCCGGTGACGCACACGACTCCATGGCTTAACATGCCAGTGAACTTGGGCCTCTGCGACGACTTCACCCTCGGAATCTAACAAGCGCGATGGAAGCACGAAACGACTCGCGCCGTCTTCAGACTGTTCAATTTCAGCATTTACTCGTGCTTTCAAAGCCCCGGGAATATCGGCCAAAGCTGTGCAATCTCCAGGTGCAGGACGGCGCACGTAATTCACCTCTAAGCGATTCATAATCAATCGATAATCCGCCATATCAAAGCGAATTAAAACAGCCATACCCGAACAGAATTCACAGGCCGTTGCCATCGCACAGGCATGCATGCCTTTCAAGTGATTCTGATTGGCACGACGGCTCGGCAAAACCACCCTTACATGGTTTTCATCCAACCCTACAATTTTGATTCCATGCGGAGCATTGAAAGGCAATACCCTCCTAAAAACCAGATTGAGCCAGGCGAAATTCCCTGATTTAGCGCGGTCAACAGCCCAGTAAAAAAGTGTCTTTAGGTTCATGCTTTCCCCGCATTGACTCGTCGTTCACGAAGGATCTCAGCAATCCGTGGTTTAAAATATTGTTCCCCTTTCATGACTTTGCCATCTTCGCGATAAATCGGCTTTCCATCTGCACCCAATTTAGACATGTTGGATGCCTGAATCTCCATAAAAACATCCTCGATCAAATGGCTCATACCATGGCTAAGAATTGTTCCGCAAAGAATGTACAATTGATCACCCAATGCATCGGCAATTTCAACAGCATCTCCTGCGAGGGCTGCTTCCAGGTATTCCTCTGTTTCTTCGGCCATGAGCCGGTAACGCAATTCCACCGTTTCACGAGGTAAATCCGCTTCCAAGGCTGGAGCATTTCGGATTCCAAAGCGTTCGTGAAATTCGCGAACACAGGCAATGATTGTTTGGAAGGCGGCGCCTGCAGATGGATTTTGTTTATTTGAGTTCATAGGTCTTTAACATGATTTGATGAACTCACCATTTGAGGTCACATTGTCGAAAGGTATATTCGCAATTGCTGTAAGCCAAATGAGTATCGAATTATCTAGCATGGAAGACAAAGACCCAATCATTGCCGCCTCCGAATCCGCTTCAAATGAGCAGGCCACCGCTGAGGAAACCGTGGAAAAAACCATGCCGTCTGAGGCAGCCAAAGGCGCTCCAGACATCCGTGCTTTAAACGAACGCATCCAGAAGTCCAGTCAATTTGTCGATTTGTTGCGGATGGAATTGTCCAAAGTCATTGTCGGACAAACCGGAATGGTAGACCGCTTGTTAATCGGCCTTCTGGGAAATGGTCACGTTCTGCTAGAGGGCGTACCGGGCCTCGCCAAAACTCTCGCGATTAAGAGCCTATCAGAATCAGTTGACGCCCAGTTCAGCCGGATTCAATTCACTCCTGACCTTTTGCCCGCTGACCTCATCGGAACGATGATTTACAATCAAAAAGAAGAGCAATTTTCGGTCAAGAAAGGTCCGATTTTTGCCAACTTCGTTTTGGCAGATGAAATTAACAGAGCGCCAGCCAAAGTGCAAAGTGCCCTGCTCGAAGCTATGCAAGAGCGACAGGTCACCATTGGCCCCGAATCCTTCAAACTACCGGAACCATTTTTGGTTCTCGCAACACAGAATCCTGTTGAGCAAGAGGGTACCTACCCTCTTCCTGAAGCGCAAGTCGATCGATTTCTACTTAAAGTCGTAATTGGCTACCCCACGAAGGATGAAGAACAGCGAATCATACGTGCTAACCTATCGTCTGAAGGGTTGAGAACTCCGCAAAAAGTAGTCTCAACAGAAGAAATTGTGACAGCTAGAAAATTGATTCGCGACATTTACCTCGACGAAAAAATAGAGCGTTACATCGTGGATTTGGTTCACGCTACGCGCAACCCTGACGAATATGGTTTGGGGCATCTGACCCAACTGATCAATTTTGGAGCTTCCCCGCGAGCAAGCATTGGTTTGGGCATTGCTTCCAAAGCGCATGCATTTTTGAATCAGCGAGGATATGTCACACCGGAAGATGTGCGTACCATCGCACTCGACGTCTTGCGCCACCGCGTAGGGCTTACGTTTGAAGCAGAAGCCGAGAACATCAGTGATGAGCAGCTCATCACTGAGATTATGGATCACGTTCAGGTGCCTTGATCGAAACATATCTGCATCATCTTCAATCACCATGGACACGAAGGAACTCATCCAACGCGTGCGACGGGTCGAACTGAAAACCAGAGGACTCAGCGATCGCATTTTCTCTGGAGAATACCACAGCGCATTCAAAGGCAGAGGTATGGCCTTCAGCGAAAACCGCGAATACCAGCATGGAGATGAAATCCGTACCATTGACTGGAATGTCACCGCGCGCATGGGTCATCCATTTGTGAAGGTTTTTGAAGAAGAGCGGGAGTTGACTGTGTTTTTATTGATTGACATCAGTGCCTCCAACGCAAGCGGATCTCAGCAGCGCAGCAAGCATGAACTCATCACTGAATTGAGTGCATTATTGGCATTCAGTGCTATGGGCAACAATGACAAAGTAGGCGCTGTCCTTTTCAGTGATCAAATTGAACTGTTCATACCACCCAAAAAAGGACGCTCCCACATCCTGCGCATCATCCGAGAAATCATTGAAATTGATCCGATTGGCACCAAAACCAACATCTCGTTTGCCCTCGAACATTTCATGTCGGCCATGAAGAAAAGAACCATCGCGTTCTTGATTTCAGACTTTCGAGACGAGAACTTTGAAAAGCCGTTAAAGCAAGCAGGCCGCAGGCATGACCTGGTTGCGCTGCGAGTGACAGACCCGCTCGATCGAAACGTGCCCGCTGTTGGCTGGATTCCTCTTCAAGATCCAGAAACTGGGATGCACCGCTGGTTCAATAGTGGAAATCGCCATTCACGAAAGCAACATGAAGTCAATGAACGGAAGCGCGAAACCAACTTGAAAGATCTCTTTGCGCGCTCCGGAATCGACCAAGCTGTGCTGTGCACAAACCGCCCTTACATTCAACCCCTCATGCAACTTTTTGATCGCCGTGGTTGATTTAAAACACACAGGAATACTCGCATTGTTGCGTTGCATGCTTTGTGGGCTGCTGATCATGACAGCCACGTATGCATTGAAAGCACAGGTCGTAACAATCCAACTGGACACCAACTTACTTGCTCTTGGTGACCAAACCGTTCTTACTGTTGCTGCTACGCGCGATCCTATGGATGGCGAGGGGTCCTTTTCATGGCCCACTTGGACAGACACTTTGACCGGTGGACTTGAAATCCTGAAAATTGTTGAAGAAGACACATTAGCGGTTGAGTTAGCTCAAGGTCGAATTGGAATCCAAGTGACTCAAAAACTCTTGGTCACGCATTGGGACAGCGGTTTTCATACCATTTCACCAATCCAGATGGGATGGAATAATGACACCATTGAGAGCAACTCATTGGGCATTCAAGTCCTGATGCCCGAAGCAGGAGATGCTGGTAAACTTGCTGGACACGCCCCGATCCGACTGACCTCGTGGTCTTGGAAAGAACGCATCCAACAATTTTTTCCCTTGGCTCTCGCAGCAGCCCTAGTCTTCGCTGTTGGATTTTGGCTCTTCAAAAAATGGAAAGAGCGAGGGCCGAAGGAAGAAACAGAACGAAACGTTCCTGTGGATCCGCTTGAAGCTGCTCACGTGATTGCACTGAGAAGATTGGAGGCCATCCAAAGCGATGCAGTATGGAAGAAAGGCCAGATCAAATTGCACCACGCAGCGTCCAGTGAAGCTTTGCGTTTGTATTTAGAGCATCGATTCCATTTTCCTGCCCTGGAACGATCGACCTCAGAAATCAAACAGGCCATCAATCGACTGCCTTTGAGCAGAAATGAGACAGACACTCTGATTGAAGTTCTCACGTTAGCGGACCTGGTCAAATTTGCAAAGTTCACTCCTGAACTTTCGGACCATGAGCGTATTGTTAGCCGTTCGATAGAATTTGTCGAAAACACCATTCCTTCCTTGGAAGCCAAAGAGACTGCCGCACTATGAGAAATTGGATGCTCCCTTTGTTTTTGCATCTTTTGAGCATTGGGCTGTTCGGCTTAGCACTCCAATATGGCAATCAGCATTATCAATGGGAAGAACCTCTTCTTCTGTGGTTCGCTCTCAGTATGATTGCCTATGTCTTTTTGCGCGCAAGCAAACAAAAACCCATCGGTTTTAATGGTGTTAGGTGGAGTTGGAACAGCAACACAAATGAAGTCAACTGGAAAATCCATTTGCATCAAATCATCCCTGAAATCCCGTACGCTCTCAAAACATTGGCAATCGGGCTACTTTGCATTGCAGCCGCTCGCCCACAATCTTCATCCTCCGTGGAAGATTACACCCGTGAAGGCCTCGACATTGTACTCAGCCTTGACCTTTCTGCTTCTATGCTGAGCAAAGATTTCTCACCAAATCGTTTGGAAGCGTCCAAAGAAGTTGCCATCCAATTTGTAGATGAACGACCAAATGATCGCATTGGAGTCGTAGCCTATGAAGGAGAGGCTTTTACTCAGATTCCCTTGACCACCGACCAGCGCGTCGTCATGAATGGCATTGCCGAATTGGAAACTGGACTGCTCGAAGGCGGGACGGCAATCGGCATGGGTTTAGCCACTGCAGTCAATCGTTTAAAAGACTCCGACGCAGAGAGCAAAATCATCATTCTCCTGACCGATGGCGTCAACAATTCAGGTCAGATTAACCCCCTAGACGCTGCACAACTCGCCAAACTGAACGATATTCGAGTATACACCATTGGCGTCGGCACCATCGGAAAAGCGCGCAGTCCTGTGCGAAAAGTCGGGAACCGCTTTCAATACGATTGGATTGAAGTGAAAATCGATGAAGAAATCCTTAAGCAGGTGGCAAGTGCAACAGGAGGTCGCTATTTCAGAGCCACCAGTGAAGATAAGCTAGCAAACATTTATGACGAAATTGACAAGCTAGAAAAGACCCAGTTCAACGTCCTACGGTACAATCAAAAAACCGAAGAATTCCTGCCTTTTGCCCTCGCCGCGGCATTGGCGTTGCTACTTGAATTTGTCCTCAAACATCTGATCATCCGAAGCCCACTATGAGTCAGGTTACCCCATCTTCTTCCAGACGGAATACGAGCGGCAACACCCAAAGTTTTCGGGTATTTAGCACAGCTATATCACTAACACTGGCTGAATTTCTTTTCTGGATTGCACTTTTGACGGGGTGGTACAGCCTTCGTGAAATCGCACCAAATGTTCAATTGGAACGAACAGAATGGTGGCCAATACTTTTGTTGATTCCCGCTGCGGCTTGCATATTCGTCTGGAGCCTGAACCGCAAACAACGCCTAGCGCGTCTTCTCGCCGAAGAATCACTTTGGCCAATCATTTTGCCTCTTTGGCGACCTCAACTGCACGGGTGGAAGTTTTTCATTTGGAGGTTGGCTTTCGCTGCGGTTCTCATTGGGATTTTAGACATAAAGGTTGGCGCTCGCCTCAAAGAAATAAAAAGTGAGGGAGTTGACGTTATGGTCGCATTGGATGTTTCCAAAAGCATGGAAGCAGAAGATTTGGGCATGAGCAGATTGACCATTGCGAAAAGAAGCATTGAACGCTTGATCGACCAATTGGATGGTGATCGCATAGGATTGGTTGTGTTTGGTGGTGACGCATTTGTACAATGCCCAATTACGACCGATTACGGCGCTGTTAAGTTGTTTCTCCAAGGAGTAAACACCGGGATTATTCCTGTGCAGGGAACGGCTCTTGGAAGGGCCATTGAAGTATGTGCATCCGGCTTCTCTGAGGCATCACCGGCCTCAAAAATGATTGTTTTGTTTACCGATGGAGAAAGTCATGAGGATGATGCTGCAGCTGCCGCGACAACTGCGGCAGAGGCTGGAATCGAAATTCACGCAGTTGGCATGGGCAGTGCATCAGGCGCTCCTATCCCCCTGTACGATCGTTATGGCCGACCAGCCGGCTTCAAAACCGACGCGGAAGGCAACGCTGTGGTAACCATCTTAGATGAAGCAACGCTCATTGAAACTGCAAGGGCCGGAAACGGAAGTTATTTGCAAGCAACCCAAGGTCTGGTCAACATAGCACCTATCGTACAGGCCATGGACGGGATGGAACAAGCAGAGGTTGCAACCATGTCATATACCGATTACACGCATCATTTCCATTGGTTCTTCATCTTCGCTGTTGCGATGTTATTGTTGGAAGGCTCATTGAGTTCAAATCTGTTTTACCGCAATGTTTCCGCACCATGAAACAGTTTTCATTCTTAAGAAAATCACTTCTTCTAAGCGCCCTACTTTTGAGCTCTTTCGAAATTTTCGCACAGCGCGACAATCAGAAGGACGACCAGAGCGCAAAAGCCTCCATCATTGAAGGCATCAGGCAATTTCAAAACGGAAAAACTGGTGCAGATAGTCTTTTTGCTCTGGGGGAATCGCACTCTAAACTCGCACCTATTGCCGCCTACAATCGAGGCCGTTCAATGTTGGAGCTGGAGGAAGGATCAGCGGAGGCAAGAAAAGCATTTCAGCGTTCCATTGCTGGGACCGAAGACAATTCTCTTGTCGCAGACGCGTGGTACAACACAGCCAATAGCTTAATGCTTGAACAAGACTTAGAAGGAGCTATTGAAGCGTATAAATCAGCCCTTCGCTCAAATCCAAAACACGATGCTGCCCGATTCAATTTGGCTCAGGCCCTTCGCATGAAGCAAGACCAACAGGACCAGCAAGAACAACAGGACCAGCAAGAACAACAGGACCAACAGGAC
>MDTC01201681.1_pt1 | contig 30192 bp, 58 predicted proteins | sample 811181 | NCBI WGS metagenome assembly MDTC01 (sample SAMN05326644, study PRJNA326480) | marine metagenome | isolation source: seawater | place: Pacific Ocean: North | collected 2011 | reverse complement strand
GACAACCCCATGATTGTCCATAAGTTGATGATTGTTGCTATCGTCGATCGCATGATTCAGTTCCACGAACGTGTAGCTGAACGTATGGATGAAGAGGGTGATGGGCCAGCTGGAGCTTGGCTCAAAGATGCTGGTAAGTTCCAAGCCATCATGAACATTCTTCAGACGATCGAATGTGGTCCTGATGACCCTATCTGTACTTCCTGTGGTGGTCACCACTAAACACCTTGCCGCTTAACAGCGGCTTTCCTTTTTCATGTTCTTTATCAAAGTTTCACTTTGAACAACACTCAAACTCGCTACGCTCAGTTCAACGCTCTCACCGTCACTGGACGTATCTTCAACGCTGAGCTCGTGACGCAAGCTGACGGCAGCCAGTTTTTGGCTGTATCCGTTATCAGCACTGCTACCACTGATGGCGCAGACTTGGTGTACAACTTCACCAACAACAATGGCCTTATGGGCCTTCACGAGAAGGGCTATTTTGGCAAAGGCCGTCAGGTGACTATCACTGGTCACATCAAGAATGTCAGTGAGGTCTACACCGACAAGTCTGGCCAAGTGCGTATGCGCAAGCGTCCCGAGATCAGCCTCGTTGGAGTGACTGTCCTCGACGGTGGCCTTGGACCTATGCCTAAGGCTGAGAACAACGTCCGCGCTGTTGCAGGCACTGTTGTCACTCAGGTCGGCACTCCTGATGAGGATCTGCCTCCTGTTGATGACACTCCTGCCTACAGTGCAGATGCGGAGCAAGAGGAAGAGCTTGCTCTCTATTGAATCAAATTCCTGGCCGTGTATTCCACGGCTGGGATTTTTCTTTTCTCCTAAACTATGGACATCCTTATATATCTAACGATCTATGCCATCTTCACAATCTACTGTTTCTCGATCGTCAAAATCGACAAGAACTGATTGGGAATACACCATCGAGAAGTCTCGGTATGGGCTTTATACCTCAATACTGATTGACGGTACTCGTATGGTGACTGGACTAACAGAAGAGGCTACGCGGCTCGTTACAGATAGTATTCACATCCCTGTAATGAAAGGCGAGTTCGATGGTTGGACATCAGAACCACGCAGTGGGATTGTGGGTGGCAAGCTTTAAGCAAACCTGTTACCCATTACCTTGACATACTCAAGCCCAAGCCTCGCCATAGCTTCCTCTGTACCTGGACGGCTAACAACAGTGGCTAGTCCGCTCTTGTCCCGTCCTTGTAATCCTTGTTTGGACAGCTCACGTTCTTTACGAGCAGCAGCATTACGTGCATCCATTGCTTCACGGCTGGATCTAATCTGATCAGTACCAATCACATTGGCTGCTGCTTCAACAGCATTCGTTGTGCCGTAAGCCGCATTTGTCGCTGCATTTACGTGAGACGGATTAGTTAACTTGTTATGCCATGCAGCTACAGTACTACCACGACCAGTCGGGTGATACATCGTACTTGTCAAGTCCTTGGCAGTTACCCTGTGCGGACCATCAGACGACAATATATACGCTAACTCCTTCAAGAAAGGTTCATCTACTTGACCTGCAAATCGGGACATCCGCAATTGTGGTGTCACCTGATCAACCAGAGAATGAATAGCATCAGCATTGCTGGTCCCTGGCAAAATGATATGTGCGCCGTGTGCTCCCTCACCTTTGAAGAACTGCCGATTGATCGGATCAAAGTGGGCAAGGTTATGAGCTGGGGCAGAAAGAGGCAGCAATCCGCTGTATGCCTGACTAGTAATGGGCAATTCCCTGCCAGCACCATATAACGTGTCACCCCAGTTTTCATATGACTGATTAGCTGTGATGGCAGCAACTGACCCAGCAGGTACACCATGGTGAATTTCACCACCATGCCAGCCTCTGATCATGCTCATTTCAGATGCAGTCTTGTTTAAAGGACCACGTACCAAACTAAGTGCCGTCTCAAACGGTACGTCCTTTAATTCAGGATTCTCCTTGTACAGCTGTTGAACCTTATTAAGCACAGGTTCAAACAAAGCAGTAGATTCAGCATTTAATAAGTTGTTTGCTCTACTAATATCTTGACGGATTCTTGGGTTCAACGACCTGCCATCAGACATAAGTTTTGATGCAAGTACGTTGTACAACATCGCTTTTGACTGATAGTCAGGGTCGTTAGTAATCAACTTGTGATTAATAGCCTTATTACCCTGCCAAAGTTTTCCCACTCATATACATACCTATGGTTATTTAATTCACATAAGTATCACTATCTACTATTCGATTGTATAAATAATTAGGGCGCTTATTAGCGCCTTTCGTTAATACTGTCCTTTCAACTATTTCCTATGGACACGCAAATGGTTTTGATCTCTAGACCTGCGGTTGAAGAGATGCTGGTGAAGCTTCAACGTGCAGAGGGCTATTGCCGTCATGCACGATCAAGTTTTCCGTTTAATCCAGAAACGGATATTTATGCAGAGCCAACTGAGTTTTATCCAGGTGCATCTGGCTTTGCTGGTGCTACTTTGCGTCATGCAATCCAAACGCTTGAATCACATTTAGCTGAGATCTAAGCTAGGGTTATTGCAGGCGGGAAGAAGAACGACGGCACCGCCTACCCGATCGGGTCTCAGGCATTTTTGTCGTTTCTGTCTGTGTAATTGAGGGGCTGCCATATGTGGCCCCTCTTCCCATATATGCCCAGGTGGCGGAATCGGTAGACGCATCGGACTTAAAATCCGCTGACATTTATGTCGTGCGAGTTCAAGTCTCGCTCTGGGTATTAATTAGATAGATTAATTGTGTTGGACAAAATATATATGTGCCGTACAAAGATCCTTGTAAACGTAAACAAGCACGTGATAAACGTCGTCAACACATTAAAGATGAAGTAAACAAACGCCTTACAGCTTGTGAGCACTGTGGTGCATTCGATATTGCTTTTATGGATTGGCATCATGTAGATCCATCCACTAAAGTTGCCACGGTTAATAGGCTTAAGCGAGATTCAACGCTTGAAGCAACCTTGGCTGAAATTGAAAAGTGTATTTGCCTGTGTTCTAATTGCCATCGCAAGCTTCATTATTACGAGCAATTAAACAAGGTTCCGTAGCTCAGCTGGACAGAGCAGCGCTCTTCTAAAGCGTCGGTCGTAGGTTCGAATCCTACCGGAATCGTTAATATGTAATTATTGCTTTTAATAATGAAATGGGTAAGAAGAAGAAATTTGACGGTCACGAGACTGGCTACGACTATTTAAGAAATAAGTTTGATAAGCAGTATCGTTCACATATGAGTGATCGTGAATCTTCTGATGTCTATAACCGTAAGAAAGAGAAAGACTTCCAGCGTTATTTATATACCGGCAAGAAGACTAGCGGTTCCTGGAGCATGGATTTTGCTAGAAAAAATAGAGATAAAGATAAGAAGAAAGATAAGGCAGATCTCTTGTTTGAAGCTGGTATCCCTGTGCAACAATGGGATTACTACAAGGACAAAGCAGGTAATAACGCTAACAGCAGAGGTGATATTAAAGATATTATTGCCGCTTACAACGCTGATGAACGCTATCAAGGGCCTGATTATGTGCCAGAGCCTTCACGAGCAGCGCAAGACTTTAAAGACGAGTATGTAGATAAGGTTATTGAGAACACTGTACCTAAGCCAGAGTTTGTACCTCAACAATCTATCGGTGATGTGACTGGTGGCGATAACAGTATTGTTTCGCCTATTAGTCAGGACAATGATATCTCTATAACCGGTGACAGCAATACTGTTTCGCAAGACAACTCTATCTCCCAAATGATGAAGGATATGAGGCAGTCTCTCCGCTTTGCGTACTGAAACTACGCTTAACTACACTCACTACGCTATCTCCTTATATAGTTATTTTGAAAATAGATATATAGAGAGAGTGTATTAAAAAAGGTATATATAAGAGATATTGTGTAGTTAGTGTAGTGGGAACGTAGTTTATTGCTCAAATCCCTTCCGGTGCAATGCTTTATGAAGCTACGGTTTAGAACCGTGTTTTTTCATCAATTCCACTACTTCTCCCATAAAACCCTCTATGTATAAATGCCCGCATTCCTGACTGACTTCAAACAATCCGTCATATAGTCCAGTTATGCATTTGGCTGAATGTGCACAGCTTAGGCATGGAAATCCAAAACAAACTTTTCCAGCCCTCTTGTCAAGTTCTTTTTGCCTTAAAGCAAAAATAGATTCAACTCGCTTGCAATGGAGGGCGTGGTTTTGAACTGCTGCTTTTGTGAATAGATAGAGTGCGTCTGACTGACTAATTTTGAAGAAAGAGCAATATTCCTTCAAGATTGCAGCACAGGTCTCATCCATCGACACAGCGATTCTTTTGTCTGGCAACGGCAGGTCCCACATCACCGTTTATGATAATGATTCCCATAGCCCACATAGGCGTCCTAGATCACTCTGTTACAACACTTATGTGTAAACACGTAGATAAACGGTTGTGTGAAGGCACAAATAAATATAAACGTATTTCGTTTGTATCAACAGGAACTAGCCCTTTTAGTCGACTTCATGCATAGTTGCTTCGTCACTAAGAAAAGGTGACCGAGCACGGACTTCAATTTTATTTGTAATTCTTTTGCCGCTTAACAGCGGCTTTCAAGTTCCTTGCTCTCAAAAGAGAGTGTTGTATACATGCATAAATCATGCCCGCAAATTTCACATCTGGCTGGCTCGGCAATGGTGAGCGTGCCTGGCACGGCCAAGGGGTCGTTACTGAAGGCACACTTCCAGCGCGAGAGGCGTTTGAAACCGCAGACGCACTCTTTACTGTCGAGAAACGAGAGCTTCAACTCCCAGTCATTGACCCTGAGTCGCTTGACGTTAACTTCACTGCCTCAGGCACCTTTGGAGTTGTCCGTACAGACACCCAAGCCTTACTTGGGGTTGTCTCACGTCAGTATGAAATCGTGCAGAACGATTCGCTCCTTCGGATGGCAGAGTTCATCCGCGAGGAGGCAGACATGGACTGCGTCATCGTTCTATCGGATGGAGCCAAAGTCTGCTTTACCGCCACACTCCGTGGTGCGGAGACGGACATCGTCCCTGGTGACACCGTCAAACGCAGAATCGTTGGCTATCTCGGACACGACGGTAAAACTGGTTGTGGTGCCAAGTTCACTAACATCCGTGTTGTCTGTCAAAACACACTGACTGCAGCTCTTTCAGAGAGCGGTGCACGATCAAGTATCACACACAAGAATGGTGCTAATGGTAACTTCGATGCTCTAATCAAAAGCATTGATGTAGCACGTCAAGATTTTATTACCGAGTGTGATCTTATGCGTGAGTTCAGTCGCGCCAGTATGGGTTCTGGGGCGTTCAATGACTTTGTTGACGAGGTTTACAACATTGACGAAGGTCAAGTGTTCCGTAAACGTCAAGCTCTTGAACGTGCTTTCAGCTCTGGCTACGGCTCGGACTTTGCACCGAACTCTATTTGGAACGCTATAAATGCCGTTACACAAGTAGAAACGAGCACTCGTGGCACTACTGCTGCCAAGGGTCGTGCTCAGTTTGCACGTGGCACCTTCGGTGCTGGTGCACAAATCAGCAAGCGAGCATTCGCTGTTGCCCAAGATCTCTTGGTGCAAGTTTGATGAAAATCTTTCTTGAGTATGAGGTCACAACCTCATTTATTATCACGCTTGAACGTAACGATCTACCAGAAGACCATCAAGATTTGCTGGACTCTGTAACTAGACAAGAGCTTCTAGACGCTCCTATGGAAGTTAATGAACTTGAGTGGGGGCATCTAAAAGATGCCTGGAGGTGCGCTACACCAGAAAACACTTGGGTTTACGACGAAGATCGTAAGGAACTTTTTTTGCCGATTAATCTATGACTTACAACTTTGATCGTCCGTACGAAGTACGTCAAAAAAGATGCGATGAACTAGAGCTAAAATCCTGCCTCCGTGCAGATGCTCGGTTTGTTGTCATACGAGGTCACGAAGCCAAAGATGGACATGGTTCCGTCAGCGCACGTTCTAATGAGTATGAGACTTTCTTTGATAATCTACATACTGCACGTGCTTATGCTAATCATGCAAGTGACTGCAATGACTCACCTTTTGGTATCTATCGATATGAATTTATCGAGGGAATAGACAACCGTTAACTACCTACAGATACAATTAGAGGTCTCATATTGAGACCTTTGATTGTTATCTTTAGATTTGTATTATATTTTGAATTATCTATGTTATCTAAAGTATTTGGTGCTGCTAGCGCCGTTTTACTGGCTGTGTCTGCACCCGCAACCGCTGCAAGCACTATGCTTTCCAGCTGGTATGGACCTTACTTCCATGGTCGTCTCACCGCAAATGGAGAGGTGTATGACCAATGGGGACTTACCGCAGCTCATAAAACGCTCCCTTTCGGAACGAGGCTACGAGTTTGTTATCAAGGATGTGTCAACGTCCGAATTAACGATCGTGGTCCGTTTATTGGGACTAGGGAGCTTGACCTCAGTCGCGGTGCTGCTGAAGCAATTGGATTGATTGGTCCAGGTGTAGCTTCAGTCAAAGTAACTTATCTTTGATCCCCAATTATCTTTAAACAGAGATATATTGAAATCAAGTTAGGAGTGAACCTAACGCTCCTAACTATTTTTTGTATGGAGGACAAATGAGTAAGACTATTAGAAACGAGCAAACAAAAGGCTTTCTCGACAAGCTTTCCAAAATGCGCAAAGAACGTAAACAAATTAGAGCTGTCAAAGCTGATGAATTGTTTTCTGACTGGGATCTAAAAGCTATTGAATTCTCTACTCCAGCGCAACAATTTGAGTAATTATACTGATATATGTATTGAAGAATACAATTTACAATACTTTATGTAGGCGATAAGCCGAGTTACTTAACTACTTGATCAACTCAATAATCGCACTCATAAAATGACCACAATTGCACAATTGCGAGGTTCATCCTCGAACTGGGAGCGCTTTTGCTCCTGGGTCACTTCCACTAACAACCGTCTTTATGTCGGTTGGTTTGGTGTGTTGATGATCCCCTGCCTTCTAGCAGCAACTATTTGTTTTATCACTGCTTTCGTAGCAGCACCACCAGTAGATATCGATGGCATCCGAGAACCAGTGTCAGGTTCCCTCATGTGGGGCAACAACATCATTTCAGGAGCCGTCGTGCCTAGCTCAAACGCAATCGGGCTACATATGTACCCGATCTGGGAAGCCGGTAGTCTTGACGAATGGCTCTACAACGGCGGTCCGTACCAGCTCGTTGTGTTCCATTTCCTCATTGGTGTCTTCTGTTACATGGGACGCGAATGGGAACTTAGCTACCGACTAGGTATGCGGCCTTGGATTTTTGTGGCATACAGCGCACCTGTAGCTGCAGCCGCTGCCGTGTTTCTTGTCTATCCCTTTGGACAAGGATCCTTTTCTGACGGAATGCCGCTTGGCATCTCCGGTACTTTCAACTTTATGCTTGTCTTTCAGGCAGAGCATAATATCCTTATGCATCCATTCCATATGTTGGGTGTTGCTGGAGTCTTTGGTGGCGCTTTGTTTAGCGCTATGCATGGCTCTCTGGTTACTTCCTCACTTATCCGTGAGACAACGGAACAAGTTAGCTTGAACCAAGGATATAAATTCGGCCAAGAAGAAGAGACATACAACATCGTCGCGGCTCATGGCTACTTCGGTCGTTTGATCTTTCAATATGCCTCTTTTAACAATTCTCGCTCGCTGCATTTCTTCCTCGCAGCTTGGCCTGTCGTCGGGATCTGGCTTACCTCCCTCGGCGTCAGCACCATGGCCTTCAACCTCAATGGATTTAACTTCAATCAATCCATTGTTGAAAATCAAGGTCATGTGGTGAATACTTGGGCAGATGTTCTTAATCGAGCCAACCTTGGTATCGAAGTGATGCACGAGCGTAATGCTCACAACTTCCCGCTTGACCTGGCAACTTCGGAAAGTCTTCCTGTTGCCTTGCTAGCACCATCCATTGGTTAATCAATGAAATTTCAATTACCAGCCCTGTTTATCGGGGCTTTTTTAGTATCTGCATGTACTGTTAATGACGATTTCGCCACAGAATTCATTGGCGATAGGCCTTACACCATGTGCGTCGTTGGGTTTACTCAAACTTCGGAAAACAAAGGTACGTTGGGCCTCTATACCGATTCAAAACCGGCTATCGTTGAAGATATCAAGGATGTTTCGTTTGAAACAGCACAAGATATAACCGACGATTTAGGACTGTGCCGTGAAACTCTCCGTTGAACAGCTCCAAGACATAATGCATGCAATACGGCATTATCAATATCATCACATCAGCATTTCAAACCCTCGTTATGAGGAGTTTTCAAATATATTGGACATACTTGTAGAAGAGATACATAATGAAAATCTTTCTGGATACAGCGAACGTCGAAGAGGTTGCCAAGCACTTCTTGACAGGTTTGATCAATGGAGTGACAACGAATCCGACACTGATTCGTAAATCAGGTCGCAACCCTGATGAGGTGTACCAAGAGCTTGCCGATATTGGTGTCCAAGACATCAGTATGGAAGTCTACGGCACAGCTCAAGAAATGTTTGAAGAAGGAATGCACCTCTCAAACACATTTGGAGATATTGCCACGATCAAGCTGCCAATGACCCGTTGTGGTCTGATGGCATGCAAAGAGCTTTCAAAACGTGGTATTCGAACCAATGTAACGTTGATCTTTACTATCCCTCAAGCAATCCTGGCTGCTAAAGCAGGAGCAACATATGTGTCCCCTTTTGTTGGACGCCTTGATGATCAGCAAGTAGCTGGATTGGAAGTGGTAAGAGGTATTGCCGGACTGTATGCACAAAAAGGAGTACCAACTCAAGTACTTGCAGCATCAATTCGAAACGTACATCGAGCTGTTCGTTCTTTCTATAACGGAGCAGACATCGTAACTATGCCTCCTTCTGTTTTTGAAGGAATGTATAACCACATCTTGACTGATGCTGGTCTTGAAATCTTTAACAAAGATATTGCCGCAATTGAGTGCAATATTAACTAATATTAATAAAGAATATACAAACTTATGACTGTAACTACTGAAGATGGCGGACGTACAAACGTATACGCCAAAGAACCAGTGATGACTATTGATGAAAAATACGCTATCCCTCACAACGAAAAAGCTGAAATGATGAACGGTCGTTTCGCAATGATGGGAGTAATTGCTGCACTTGGTGCTTATGCGCTCACTGGACAAATTATCCCTGGTATTTGGTAATCCAAGCTATTATTAGATGTAAGTATTTATCAATTAATTATGTCTTTAGGAGATGAAGCTGCTGCAGCAGCCACACGTTATAACCGTCGCCCCGTTGTAGGTGGAGCTCCGGCAAAAATCGAAGAAACTACCGCACCTCAAGAAACACCTGCTGAAGAAACTTCTACCAGCACTAAAGAATAATTAGGTTCAAACCTTGTTAAACTAAATACAGATTTGTATTCATACTAATTATGTCTGCTGCAGAAGAAAATACTCGTGGCAAAAGGATGGCTGCCAAACGAGGCACTCGAATCAATAACACAAATAAAGTTGATTTTAGTGGTGCCAAGATTGGTGCCTTTAATTCTGGAAACTCTTCTGCAGCAGCAGGTCAAGGAGCTAGAGCGACTACTAAAGCAGGGACCATGGATCGAAAGATCGTCCGTATGGGCGGTATGGCCATGGGCATGAGCATGGGCACACCCCCTTCAATGACTGAAGGCAAGCCTCCTTCAATGACTGAAGGCAAGCCTCCTTCAATGACTGAAGGTAAGCCTGTTCCAATGATGACTGAAGGCAAGCCTCCTGCCGGTAAGCCTGGTCGTCCTGGTAAGCCTGGTCGTCCTGGTCGTCCTCCTGGCATGGGTAAGCCTGGAAGACCTATGGGTAAGCCCGGTAGACCTATGGGTAAGCCTGGTAGACCTATGGGTAAGCCTGGTAGAAGGCCGATGGGCAGACCTATGAGAATGGGCAGACCTATGAGAATGGGCAAACCCCGGAGAATTAAAATTAATAACCGCAAGGTTATGCGCTTAAAGATGAGGCGCAAGAAAGCTAAGGCTATGGGCAACCGCCAAAAGGCCATGAAGATTAGAAAGCGGATTAAGAAGATCCGTGCAAGACGTAAGGCAAAGCGGGCAAGAGTCACTTCAAGAAGGTCTAAACCTGCACGTATGCGTGGTGGTCGTAGAGGTGGTGGCCGCAGAGGCGGGCGCAGAGGTGGACGTAGAAGAAGATAAGCTTCATTAAGTGTCACTATCGACTAATACATGGCCGCCGAAAGGCGGCTATATTTATGTCATGGGTTAATCAGCCCATACTTCAGTTTTGCAAAGAATGCATATATCAAAAGAACAACTCACAGAACTCACTGAGATCATTGAAGACACAACTGAATATTTCTGCGATAAAGAACAAGTATCTGGCCAGTTGGCATGGACATGCATCGAATGCTTAGCAGCAACAAAGCTTGCTGAATTGAACGGCGAACTAGCAGCAACTGTTTAATGGGATATACAACAAAAGAAATTGCACAAGCATGTGTGAACTATATAGTTCCTATGTGCAATACACATCACAAGAATCGACTAGATGTTCTTGAACATGTGGCTGCCTTGGTATCTAAAGAAATTTCTCTTCTAAAGAACTCAGACCCTGCCCGTAATCGATAAAACAAATGCCGCTTAACAGCGGCTTTAGTTCTCAATGCCTTTAAGGCAACTGTCAAACAAACACATTTCCATGACTATTCTCCAAGACAACACAGCTATTGTTTCCGATCTGGTTGCTGGTGGTCAGCAATCTGATGTCAGCATGATGATTGGTGTCGGTGTCAACAAAGACAGCGATGCAGTGTTCTTCATGTACCGAGGCGATGATCAAGAGCCAGTTGCACTCACGATCCCAACCTCCGGCAAGCCACTGACCCGCCTTGGCAATGTCAAAGTAACTGGCATCAACGTTGCTGAAGATATTGGCACCTTCAAGTCCACCAAACTCAACCTCTTCCTGACTACAAACTCAGGCACTGTCATTCTTGTCACTTCAGGTTTGACAACCCTTTGGTCTCAGTGTGTGCTGACTGGTTTGATGGGTGCATTTGAGACGGGCAATCTTGAGTTTGCTTTGACTTTGGATACCTGGAAAGGTACATCCAAGATGAAGCCATGCTTCGCCGCTATCCGTTCAGGCGATCTCAAAATGTCTGATACTGACCTGTATGAGCAGCTAAAAGAAGCACGTGCTGACCGTGACAACAAAAAAGTAGAAACAATTCTGCGCGATTGTGTGTCAATTATCAGCCACGCAATCTCACCTTCTACAGAAGAAGTTATTACAGTAGATGAGGTTAATATTGAAGACAACAATACTGAGGAACTTTTCTGATGGGTGCTAAATCTGAACGTCGGTCTCTCTATTACGAAGACAATGATGACTTTGATCCTACGATCACTGTTGATGTAAACGAATATCTGATTGAAGAGTGGCCAACATTAACTCTCAAAAATAGAACATCTGTTTGGAGTCTTTGTCAAAATGATGAAGAATTCGACTTTGATAGTATTTTTGAGCAGATTGATGAGTGGGTATACACTCTCGCTGAACAAGATCCTAGCGTTAATCTCGGAGAAGACGATACAAGTGGCGTCGGATTCAAAGACGATGACCCAGATGAAGACGAGGATGAGGATGAGGATGAGGACGAGGACGATGACTACGACGAAGAGGACGATAGCCTTGATGGTTATTTAATCTTCGACACCGTTGGTTATCTCTGTGAGAAATATCCAAACATGACGGAAGAACAACTGTACTCTGTCTCAGATCACATGAATAGTGACGAGTCCTTTAGCTGGGATGTTCTTTACACCTATATGGATGCATACGTTAAACAGTATGCCTGTGAAGTAGATAACACTATTGATCTAACAGAAACTTCTGATGAATCTGAATGAGCATCGACTCAATTGCACAGCTTCAAACAACACGTAGGTACTTGACTTCAGTCTTGTTAAACCTACCAATCCAAACAAAAGATACAAGTGTGGCAAGCCTCCTTGTCATGCTTGATCATTTTGTAGCTAATCCAAATGACTATCTCGAATTAATCCAATGTCAGGAACAGTAATCGCCAATGACTATGACTTCCTCGATGTCGTATGCCTGTGTCACGCAGCATTGGCCCAGGACTCACCAGAACCTCCTACGTTCTATATCAACCAAATACTCAACCTTATGTTTGGTTACTTGTCTAATGCTCAGCGAGAAGAAGTCGAACTCTATCTTGCTGAGAAGAAGTATCTGCCTGAAGTAAAAATTGAATTGAGTAAGTGAAAATCACTAAAGAAAACGAAGAGTTTCTCGATCAATTGTTTGAGAAGCTCTTGAAGACAACAGATAAAGATATGATCGATCTGCAAGATGATGATTCTTGTGATGATCATCTCCAATTTGAAAAGCTAGTAGAAGATGATTGACTACGATATTGTCTACATTGACAAAGAGGGTGATCAACAGGATTTTGTGGTCACCTCTATTAATGCAAGGACAGCAATGAATAATTTGTTTGAGCTCTGCCCAGATGCCAAAAGAATTGTTAGCTGTAAACCTCAACCAATGTTTAACGATTGATGAAACACACTCAATCTGAAATGGAAGCTATTGCAGTTTCCAAACCCACAATGCGCACAGTTCTAAATCCTGTGACGCTAAACGAAGATGTCCATCTTGGCTATGACGCCGAAATTCAATATAAACGAAAACCTCCTGCTACTCGTCTTATCCTTTGCAGCAATCTGGATGATGTGCATGTTGGTGAGCCTGTGATGATTTCATATCACTCAGGCATGAGGTGTTATCAACATACTCGACATGTTGTAACATCTAATGAAGGGAACTGTACAGGTGGTTTTTATTTTACTGACGGTTCACCTGCTTAACATGCAGAACGATCATGCATTTACAACTATGGCAAATTGAGGCCCTCATTGAACTTGTAGAAGAACACAAAAATACTCACCCCAAAACACAAGATGCTGCAATCTGGGATGACATCCTAGACAGGCTTAATTCAGAGTTATTTAAACTATCTACTTAAAATGATGAAACAGTATCACCTCTATGTATTTACACAAGACAGCTGTCCTCCTTGCATACGCCTCAAGGATCACGTCAAAAGTCTCACTGAAGATGAGAAGGCTGAGTTGGATTTTGTCCCTCTTAAAACGGCCTCAGGCGCTCGTACAGCGCTTGCAGAGGAGTTATCGGTGGAGTTGTCGCCAACGCTGGTTGTCGTCCATGAAACTGTCTCCTGTGACTTTGACGCCGAAGAAGGTTACGAGTTCTGTGACTTGGAAGAGGAAACAGTCGAACGCTTTGTAGGTGCAAACAACATTATTGAAAACTTACAAGCAACACTCGACGCATACACTTACGCACATCCTGAATGACACAAAAGCGCTTTACAGCCGATATAACTGTAGATATAGATCCTCAGTATATTGATGACTTCTTTAGCTTGGTCGCTGATGCAGCAGAGAGTTACCAAGGAATCCTCTCGCAATACAGATATTACGTCCAAAAGGAAACCACGAATGAACTCAATGGAAATAATGGATTATCTCTTGGATAATCTTGACTTACCCGATGACGAGAACACTCAATACATAGCCGACGAGATTTACTATCGACTTGACTACACTCCTTTGTACAACCAAATAGATACTCTGGCAAAAGTATTGAAAGATAATTGATCAATAATGCAATTTGAACTAAGTCTGGAAGATCACACAATAATTCTGAACGCACTCCACTATTACAAAAAAGTTGAGAAGCGAGGAAATTTCAAACAATACGATGACGAGCGGATTAATCAATTACGTGATTCGCTCGTACATCAGCTAGTCCACGCATTTAGAAATTAATATGTCTAACAAAGCAAATGTAGTTGAAGCCAAGGGCGTCATCTACAAAGAGAGCGGAAACGGATATTTCAATGTTGAGCTTGATGAACCAGAAGGTCATCAGTGCCTTTGTCGTGCTTCAGGCAGACTAATTACAAGAAAAATCCAACTGCTTGTTGGGGACAGAGTCACAGTTGAGCTCTCCCCATTTGACCTATCTCGTGGTAGGATTACGCTCCGAGACAAATAGATTCTCGGAGTAATTACAGTAAATAAACGCGCATATATAAAATGAACCTCGGTGATCATGCACGGATTTTCCGTGAAACTTTTGGGCAAGAATGTCTAGACAATATCGCCACTCAAGGCTTTATTAAAAAGAAGCTTTGGGATATGCAGCTTGACCTCATTGAAGAAGAGGCCTGCGAATTGTTTGATGCCGCAGAAGATCTGATGGAATCTCCTGATGATATGGATAAGCGGGTCAATCTTGTTAAAGAACTTTCCGATCTAGTATTTGTTTGCTATCAGCTAGCTGCTGCATTCAACATTGATTTGGACGAAGCAATGTTCCGTGTTTTCGACTCTAATATGAGTAAACTAGATGAAAACGGACAAGCAATCTTCAGAGAAGATGGCAAGGTTCTGAAAGGTCCAAACTACCGAAAGCCAGATCTCAGCGTCTGTGTTCCCCAAGTTTCTACTAAAAAATAATCAAATGAGTAACAAAGCAATTGCCCGTACAGGTCGCGTCCAGAGTTGGATTGACGACCCCAGTAGCCGTCTTCCTGTGAGCTGCACGGTTTTTGTTGTCGAAGATTCGATGGAAGGTCGTAATGGAATTGAAGCCAGTTGGAGATTTGTTAGCCACGCTCTGCGATTTGGAGCAGGTGTTGCAGTGCATCTCAGCAAAATTCGACCCTCAGGAAGTGACAACGGAAAAGGCCTTGTTGCTTCAGGCCCAGTCTCATTTGGCAAAATCTATAGCTGCCTCAATGAACAACTACGCCGAGGAGGTGTCTACAAAAATGGAGCTGTTGTGCTCCACCTCGACATCGACCACGGAGACATCCTTGACTTTATCAACACACCAAGAGCCGAGCTACCGTGGGCGAAGCGATGTGTCAACATCTGGGACGAAGGCTGGGCTAGTGCCAGTCAAGCCACCAGGGATGCACTCTTAGCTGGCATTGCACGTGGAGACATCTGGCTAGCCAAGGTTCGTCATAACCAGCATGGTCGAAGGATCTATGCAAATGTTTGCCTTGAAGTGTTCCTCGAAAGCCGGGGCACCTGCTTGCTTGAACATATTAATTTGTCGGCTTGCGAAGTAGATGAACTGCCTCAAGCATTCATTGATGGCATGACTGAGCTTATTGAACTGCATGCCAAAACTAATGTTGATGCAAGTGGTGAATACCTCTCGCCTGAGGTCGATCGGCAAGTTGGTTTAGGCGTCCTAGGACTTGCGAATCTTCTCGCCTTGGAGGGCGTCACTTACGAAGAATTCGCTGATGCACTGGAGTTTCATACCGGTACTTTCACAGAGCGACCTGTGACTCGTGCTGCATCTAAAATTGTGGAAGCAATTGATGAAGGTATTAAGTCAGCTGCTGCTATTGCACGGCTGCATAATATGGATCGAGCTTTTGCTATCGCTCCAACCGCATCTTGCTCTTATCGTTATACAGACCGAGCAGGCTATACGACAGCCCCCGAAATCGCACCACCGATCGGGCGCACAGTTGATAGGGACAGCTCTACCTTTGGCGTCCAGCAGTACGATTATGGAAATGTTGAAACGGCTGAAGAAGTCGGATGGGATTCGTATAAGCGTACTGTTGACGGCATTCTGCGCCTCCTGCAAGCCACTGATTTGGCTCATGGTTACAGCTTCAACTCTTGGAGTGACGTTGTGATCTATGACGAAGCATTCATCGATGAGTGGCTTAAATCGCCTCAGACTAGCCTCTACTATTCTCTGCAGGTCATGCAGAACACCCAGGCTAAAGATGATGCTCTAGCAGCTCTAGACGGCGACTTCGGAACTATGTTTGGTTTCGATGATGAGTCTGACAATGAAATCATTGACTTGTTCAATGACCCTGCAGCCTGTGTTGGCTGTGCCGAGTAAACCAATTATTTATACCAATGAAAGCTGCAACTCCTTACATCCACCTCCACGAACGCAAGCGCACCTGGACTCCTGTTCAAGTAGATGCTGGCAAACTATTTGATGGCGGTGAAGAAGTCATCCAACGGGCTCTCTCCCTGCGTTGCTTAGAAATCCCTGTCGGTGACTTTATTCAAGACGCTATGAAAGGTGATCTGCCTGACGTGAAAGGCTGCAAGGAGCTGCTTGAAAGTAATGTACAAGACGAAATCAAACATGATATTGCCCTTAATTACGCAGCTGAAGTCCATAAGGTTCCCACTAAATTTGAGAAAGAAGCTGCTCACATCTGTAAAACATGGCTTGAACTCGATCGGCATCCGGTCCTTAAGGCCGTGGTTCTTGAGCGTTCCGTCTTCTTTGTCTTACTCCCAATCTTCCGATTCCTTGGAGACACGGGCCTCCGTACAACGAGTGCTGACATCTCTCGCGATGAGCAAACCCATGTCGCCGCTAATACGCTCGTATGTGAGGCGCTTGGACTTAAATCTGACAAGACCCTCAACAATCTCCGCCGCGCTACGGTCGCATGGTGCCTTCAGTCCCTTAAAGGGGAATCTGATCACAAGCACCTCTCCGGCAACTTCTGGCTTTCGAGTTCAGATTCTCTGTACTCAAGAGGCAAGGCTGAGGGACTAATGGAGACGAGAGCATCACGTATGCCTGCGTTCTTCGAAACCAGCAGTGTAAATCTGCCCCAATACGCTTAATTTATTAATACATGCCTACTAAAATCCAGATCATTGAAGAAGGTATCTGTCCTGATACCTTTGATGACAAGGATCTTCCGACTGACGTTCACATTATTACTTTTACAAAAGATGGTGAGCGTCAGTTTGATGCTGTAAGAGCTTACTCGAAGACTGATATATTTGATGAATATTATGACAAGTTAGGCAGAGATAATCCGATTCATTCAATAGAATCTGGTTATGGCCGGATTAAACCAAAATTATATGGCAAAATCAAAACCGAAGACAAAGAGTGACCACATTACAGAACTCCTTGCACGTATCGAAGCCAAAGTAAATAAGCTCACGATAAAGCAGCTTAAAGCTTTACACATAAAACACTTTCCAGAAAATTAATGCACACCGCAAAGCTTGTGTGGGTAACTCCTGATGCAGAACAACTCATTGGGAAAATTGCTCGCGTCTCAAATCCTGCAAATGAGGATAACCCAAATGTCGAAAAACTCATCCGCTATCTCATCAAGCACAAGCACTGGAGCCCGTTTGAAATGGCGTCCATGTGCGTCGAGATTAAGACTACACGCGCTATTGCTCCGCAAATCTTGCGTCACCGATCCTTCTCATTTCAAGAGTTCAGTCAACGCTATGCGGTTGCGACAGAAATAAATGTTCCTGATCTTCGTCGTCAAGATATGAAGAACAGGCAGAACAGTATTGATGACTTGCCAGAAGAAAAAGTCGAGTTCTTACAGCAGCAAATCGATAATCATTATCGAAGTGCAATAGATATCTATAATAGTATGTTGGACTCTGGTGTAGCAAAAGAGTGTGCACGATCTGTGCTTCCTTTGAGTACAGCCACTCGTCTGTATATGTCTGGGACTATTCGCAGCTGGCTTCACTATGTGGATCTAAGAGCTGACAACGGTACACAGCTAGAACATATGCAGATTGCTAGATCCATTGGAGATATTCTTGCGGACCAAGTTCCAACTGTTGCTCGCGCAATGTGGGGCTGACGCTTAATATAAAGACTGGAAAAACTAAACAGTCATAATGAACTTTATAGCTGCAACAATTGAACTACGATCCTTTATTTCAGATCCCATTAATGCTTACGGGCTTGACTATCGTGGTGCTGATGCTGTTGTGCCCTCTGGTAGTGGGTCTTCAGAGGTCAAACTCCGAGTCCTCTGCTACGACCGTGAGGGAGCCAAGCTTTCACTCTTTAAAGATTGGAAACCCGGCACTAGAGCACTGATCACCGGTAACATTGTCTTCTCTGATGACACAAGTAAACCGCTTGATTTGATTATCACCACCATTGAACCTGGCATTCCTGATTCTGTCTATTGCAATCAGGTTGTATTGGGCAATGCATTTTTTGCGACTGACGAAATTAAAGAGCGTAAAAACAATCAAGTAGCTGTAAAGATCGGTACTTCTCTTGATAACTCCGACATTGTGACTTGGCTATTCCTTGAAACACATGAATCTAGAAAGAAAAAGCTTACGGATCGAATCCGCAAAGGACGGCCTATCTGCGTGCAAGGCTACCTCCGCGAATATCGCAAGGATGACAATGACAGCCCTTATCGTGCCATTGTTGCATCTGATTTCACGACTAGAAAGGATCGAGAAAAAACTAGCAGGAATCCACAAACGAACGGTTCAGCAGCGGGTTACACAGAGGTTGATCCGACGCCGGATTATTGAACGTGAATTTCACCTAGCCAGAAACCTACCTGGCTGGGATGCATCTATTTACCAATATTTCCAATAGGATACATTTGGTTCATGCGTTGCATTTCTTCAGGTGTAATAGGTCCACCGGGGATTTCATAAGTCGGGTTATAGTTCCCATCAAAGTCAGCGATTCCATGCAGTCGCTGGCCTTTTTTATATGGCATTTGCATTAATCCGCCGTTATCCTTACCAGGATAGTAAGGCATGTTCTCTACACCGGCATTATCTCCGGGTCTGAGAAGAAAATCATGAAAACGTCCATCACTGCTTAAGCCAGGAGATTTCATTCCTGTGGCAGCACCAAGTAATCCACCATTGGCAAGATTCACTCCTGTGGCTGCACCAACTAATCCACCTTTCATGACCATATCAGTTAGGTCAATTCCAGTTAAAGCGCCTACTAGACCCTTACCGAAAATATCTGCAAAACGCATGATTCATAAGCTCACATTTTAATATTGTACAACTTATAGTTGTTATGTCTTAGATAATTAGATATGGCACTGCAAGTTTTACCACCCGAATTACTCCAACAAAATCAAGATAAAATTGAAACCAAAGAACCTCAGCCTTATTGGAAACCAAGTAGCCTCAAAGATGGTGAAAGTGAAGAGTTTCGACTTCTCGGCTGCTATGAAACAGGCCATGCAATCATGGGTTGGCAGTACGCCTCCGAAGCAGCAGGTCCAGACGGTGAGCTCAAATTCAATGGGTACGTTGTTACTCGCACTCATCCTGGGACTCCTAGCGATCTCGCTCGTGAAACTGACTGGTCCAAACCAGATCGACCAAAAATTGATGGCTCCTACGTCAAACCACGCAGGTTTCTAGCCTGGGTTGCCACATCTGCTGCACGTGGTCGTCTTGAAGTTCTGTTTATTGAGCAGAAATCTCTGCGCGATCAGTTGACTGAAATCCTTCAAGAGATTGAAGACTATACCTGGACTGAAGATGGACTCGCTAACTTCTCGATTAAGATCAGCCGTAAGGGAGCTGGTCTGGAAACTTCATACAGCATCCTACCGAAGGTGCGAAAAGTTCCACAGAAAATCGTGGATCAATGGGCATCTGAGAAAGATTCAATTTGGCTTCCTAACTTCTTTGAAGGGAAAGATCCTTTTGATGGAAAGCAAGTTGATGAAAAAGGTTTACCTGCTGGTGGAGTAGATAAGCGTGGCAGCACAGTTCTCACTACTAAAGCTGCAAAGAAAGATGAACCTGAAACCGAATTTTGAAAATGATTGATCTCACTATTACTAAAAATGATTTGGGACTGCATGAGGCTGTTTGTACTCTGCAGCTCCCAACTATGACTATCACCCGTGCCAAAGCAGATCGGGATGATCTTGAATATGAACTTCGTCGAGCTTTTGAAGAGCTCGTAGGTGAAGTCGTTACCCGTCAACTTAAAGAGGAGTTCTAATGAATTCAGCTATGCAAAATCTTCCTCCTGAAATGCAGGAGCGAATCAATCAACTTGTCGCAGGAGCAAAAGCTGCTCAAGCACCTGCTCCCATCACTCGTCCGCCGTCCCTAATGGATCACACCATTGCACTTCGTCAAGAAGTTGCTCAACTTTCTAATCAAGTTGTGGCTATGGGACAAGTGATGGAAGGTGTAGGTCAATTGGTTGGAGAGCTTTACCAGCTCTTTCAAACACAAACCGCAACTACAGATTACAGCTCAGCGTATCAAGAGAACCAGGAACTAGAGAGTGACTACTGATAAGCCTTATAGAATACAAACATCTGCCGGACATAGAAAGTATCTATGCTCCGGCATTTATATGCCAAGTGTAACCACTGTATTGTCTGCCACTGAATCAGAAAAATCTAAGGCAGGTTTACGCACGTGGCAAAAGAATAATCCGGGTGCGCTAGAGGAGGCATCTACTCGCGGCTCGGCTATTCACCTTGGTTGTGAAAATTATTTACGAGGGTTAGATCCAAATGTACCTGATCAATATCAAGAATTTTGGAACGGTATCTCGACATATCTGGATTGGTTTGATACAATTCATTGGTCAGAGCGTCCTTTACGTCCTGACTGGAATCACCTTAGAAGCGACGATAAAGAAGTGGCTTATGTTTGGAGTACCGAACACCGGTACGCTGGTTGCCCTGATCTCATTGGTGAAATCGGTGGTGTACGAGTCATTGCTGACTTTAAAACTAGTAACGCTCCTTACTGTGCGACTTTTCCCGATCGTGGTGACCGCATTGGTTTCGGTGGTTATCGCAAATACACGAAGTGCGCTCAACAGATGGCGGCCTACAGGTACGCGTTGAATGAGCGAACAGGTTTTCTTTGTGATGTAGCACTCATCATTGTGTCTACTCCTGAAACGACGCAAGGGATATTTATTGATGGAGACCAATTAGCTCTCCACGAATCACGTTTTCTAAAACGTTGTCAACAATTTCATGAAATAGATAATGAAACTACGGATTGCAGTCAACAAGAATTGCAAGAACAAACAGACTAAACCTGCTCGTGACTGGCAAAACATTAATGAGGATATTCAATGGTTACTTGGTTGGGTTCAGCAGGGCTATGGATGGTGTGCAACTCACTTCCATGGCAGGCACCGCAAAGCTGAGAATGCAGTAGGTTCCAACGTTGTCGTCATTGACTTTGATGGCGATACGTCGCTTGCACGGTTCTGGTCTACTGACACTGCAAGGCAGTGGTGTGCTGCTACTTATACATCTGCAAGCCATACGGAGCAAGAGCACCGGTTCCGAGCACTATTTCCTCTCGCGAGGCAGCTCAATAGCTCTGCTGAACACCGTGGCGCGTACTGGTTGATCGTCAACCGTCTACTTGCCGAGCTAGAGCTCCAGGAGCTTGCCGACAATTGCGGTCAAAAGCCTGAACGACTTTGGTTTGGTAACTCCAAAGCAGAGGTCCAGACAAACAAGGAATCAGAACCTGTTCCTGATTTTCTCCTTGAGGACATTGCTTATGAAGAGGCCTCCAACTTCAACAGCTCTGACCTGACTGATGTTGATATTAAACGATGTCAGTGGCTTCTAGAAACGTTTCTGCGCCCTTCTGAAGACGGCGAGTATGAAACTTACTATGTACCTGTCATGGCTGCTTGTGCGGGCATAGGTGAGCCTATGTTCGATTCATGGGTTGAATGGGTACTCAAAGGGCATCACGGAGAAAAAGATGAGAATATTCAACCATTTAAATGGAGAGGTCTCGGCAACTATTCAGGTCATACTACACTTTATTCGCTTGCTAAAAAGCAAGATCCTGACTGGGCTAGAAAGCTCCCAGATAATCTGAGGTTTGGTGCTCTTGGAGCAGCCGCAGGTTATACAGAGTTTGATCCCATTCATAATTTTGATGAGTACATTAATACGATGGAGCCGAAGATGCAGCCAAATGATATTGAAGTTGAACCAATCCCTGATGCGCAACAAGTCAAGCGTAGAGGTCGTCCTAAAAAGACTTCAGATGATCTTGCTAAAGAACGTGAAAACGATGTCTCTAAAGTCAAAGACATCTTGCATGACTTACGTAAGAATGAGCTAACTAGCGCGATTGAATATACAGATAACCAAGGCAAAGCTGTTGCACTGCAGGGGAATGACCTAGATCTGATGACTGTCAAAGTCGCTTGTGAGCATGGTGTCTTTATTCCTGAGGCACGCATCAAAAGCGCTATTCAATATGCAGCTGCTAAAAACTCCTACTGTCCTATTAAGCGCTATCTAGAGCAGTGTGCTGCGAAGTCTGAGCCGCATCCCGACTGGGACCGTGTTGGTGAAGTCTTCCTAGGCAACCCACACAAGATCGCTACCACTGCAATGCAGCGGATGATGATTGGTGCAGTTGCACGAGCGTTCAATCCTGGATGCTCTATGTCTTGGCTGCCAATCCTCGTGGGTCCTCAAGGCGCAGGAAAATCAATGTTTGCTCGCTGTCTTGTACCCCAAAACCTTTTCTCAGAAATTACTACACCGCTAGAAACTCTGATGAAAGAGCAGTACCGCCTGCACGTTGCGTGGGTCCTGGAGCTGCCTGAGATTGATAACTACTTCAATGCTCGCAACATTGAGAACTTTAAAAACCTTGTTACCACCCGTGTAGATGAAGTTCGCTTCCCATATGCATCATTGCCTAGTAAGCTAGCTCGTAGGTTTGTTCTCATTGGAACAACCAACCGTAACCAATTCCTTGTGGATAGCACTGGCAACAGGCGCTTTGTTCCACTTGAGATTGGTGCTAACTTCCAGATTCCTTGGAAAGAGCTCAGCACACAGCGTGATCATCTGTGGGCTGCTGCAGTTCATGCTTATAGAAACGGACAGGGGTACGAATTCAACAGTGGCGAAATTGCCGCTATTGCAGAATACATTCAAGAGTTTGGCGATCCAGATCCATGGCTTGACAAGGTCGCTACTTACGTAGCTATCCGCGATGAAGTATCAGCAGCTGAAATTCTGACTAATGCACTTGAGCTTGACCCTAGAAGTCAGGGACGTAGAGAAGGACGACGTGTAGCAGACATTCTCCAGTCCATGGGCTGGAGACGCCTTGTCACTACACGAAAGGATCCACTTACAAACAAACCTAAGTCTGTTCGTATTTGGCAGCGTCCTAAGAACGATCCACTTACTGAGGATCACATTTTGAACGACTTCTAATTACACTGAAGTTACGAAAACATATATTATTCAGATACAATGAAAGCCAAAGATATTAAGATCGGGCAACGTGTTGTCGTTGCTCCTGGTGAACGGGTTGCACTTGTTGTAGGTACACCTGAGTACTACACCCCCCGTGCTCAGCTGGTACGAATTAAGTACGAAAACAGTACTCGTTATGAGTACAAGCTGAACCATCAGCTCGAACTACTTCCTATTGAGCAGCAATACGCCACTCATGGTGGCCAGCACATCAAACCTGATGGTGATTTTTGATGTCTGAGTCCAAGCCCAGCCGCAAGGTAGGCGGTCATGCATACGGCAGGCGCAACCTGAATCTCTCTAATACGGCTGAGGAAGGCACTTTATGCATTTATAGCGGCCACTCCATTGGTCGGTTCAGTTCGACCTCAATGCGCTTTGACAGCCATCAAGCGTGTGTTCGTTGTGTAGCAGCTGCTAGAGAAGGGCGTATGTCCTTTGACATCAACCGTCTTCTCAAGAAAGAGCGCAAGCGTGCTCTGAAGTTCTGGTCCAAGGTTGACATCGGTCAGCCTGACGAATGTTGGGAGTGGCAGGGTTACAAAGCTCCTGGGAACGGGATGCCGCAGTTTCCCTGGAGACGGCCTGGAATCAGTAGCAGCACACAGCACCATCCTCAAAGGGTTGCCATGTGGTACACCTGGGGCGATCTTGGCTACACAGGTGTCAAAACCACATGTGGAAATAAGTACTGCTGTAACCCCTTCCATTTGATTCCACAAAAAATCGGAGTGTTTGTCGATCAAGATTCTTATCTTGAAAGCTTTGAACTAGCTTGCGAGCTACATACGCTGAAGCAGCAAGTTGCTGAATACGCTATTGAGCAAGCAATGAAAGAGCAAGAAATGCTGGCCAATGCTCAAGAATTAGATGAGCGTGCAAACCTAATCTTTGCGCCTAACTCAGGATTTGCGGATAGATGGGAAGCAGTGGTGGATGACATGCTTAATGGTAGGCACCCCAGTCAATTCAATTCACCACAAAACAAAGAAGATGGAGATGAAAACTCCACAAACAATACTTAATTAACTTATCCTAAATAGAGAGTCATTCCATTATGTCTAGACGTTCTGATCTAATTAAGCAATTGATTGCTTCAGATAAACTTGGTCCCGAAAAGGAGCAAGAGCAGAAGTTCCTTATGGCTACTGCAGACTTGATCCTTACCGACCTAATTAATATCGCTATTAATGGAGTCGAGAAACACGGTCCTGGTTCTCTTGTCATCAATTTAATGAATGACTCTACTACTTTTATGTGGGCAGAATCAATTGAATTTGATCTTCGAGTATCTGAACGTGAAAACGATGAAGATGTAACTGAATTCCTTAGAAAGCTTTTACAGGAGATTGACGAGAATGACTGGACGCAAAACGTGCTTATTACATTAATTAGTGATGCTGGAACAAGAACATTTGCAGTCGAAGCAGGTGGGAGCCAAGAAAGCCTTAGAGCGGTCGCAGAAGAATTTATCGGATAAACTCGCTGCTAAAGGTTTAAAGCTCCCTCTGTATCCAACTCCTCAGCTCATTGACCGAGCTCGGGAGGTGATGGGAAGTATCGATTTCGACCCCACTTCTGACCCTGTTCAGCAGGTGTTAGTCGATGCAACTTCTGTGCCTAGCATTGAAGTTAATCCTCTCCAAGAGCACTGGCATGGCAATGTATGGGTAGCTCCCAAAGGTGCAGTAAGAGATTGCCGTATTTGGCTCAATAAAACCATTAGTGAATATCGCAATGGTCATATCAAAAGCTTTGTATTCTTTAGCAGTGCTTCTGAACTACTGCGTGCAGCACCTGTTGTCTGGGACTATCCAATTTGCATTCCATTCAAGCGTGTAAAGCAACTGCGTGCCACCTCAGAGGGCTTCGAATCTGTATGCCCTTCCACATGGAATTTGATTGTCTATGGGCCTCCCATTCAACAAGCACTCACAGATATTGACAAAGTATCTCTGTTCTATAACAGCTTCAGAGACATCGGTCGAGTAATTTACAGCGAGTATGCAGGTGATGGGTGGCAAAAAGACCTTGAATATTACGAAGAGAACAAAGGTAATATCTGATGAGTAAGCACATTGCTCAGGATTACTTTTACCTGCTTCCGTCTGAAAGCAAGGTGCATCCATGCCGTCTCATTACTAAAGACGGTACTTTGATGTGGAAACACGCTTTGCTCTATCAAAACTCTCAGCTGTCCTTACCTATTTCAGAGGCTCATGAGCAGCACATAATAAAAACTGCCCAGCGCCTAGAGGAACTGAACAGTTGGGTATCCCAAGGACTAGAGCCTTGGGAATGTTTTTCAATTAAAGCGTGGTATCAACCTAACGAACCTGAGCTATGTGAAGGTATCTCTGCCTACTTTACTCATACAACTCATGACCTTAACTACACGTACACAAGTTTATTGCCACACATCCAAGATCATGAGACTCTTCAACTACGCAATAGATATCTCTACTTCCGCCGCTGTTGACAACAAGGCCGCTTATCTGCGGCTTTATTAGTTTAGCGAATCAATCAGTTTATTGAGATACCATTTTGCTTTTTCAGCATCTTCTTTGCTATTCTTTTTAAGCCAAAGGCGCAGCATATATTTCAGCACCTGTCCTTGAAGAAAACCCAACATCGGCGTAGGTGCGCTGCTAATAGAATCTTCAATGACCTCAATAGCTTCTACACGACCTTGAGTGTAATGCGCAGGGCTATTCACCATATCGTACTGAGTATCAAGCTTGAAAAAGTTTTCATCTGAAAATGCTGGACTTTTGAAAGACTTGATATTTTTGTGGTCCATTATTGCTCACATCTGAATTATTCACTTCCTAATATAGAGTCAACAGATCGATGATGTGGATATGCCCAGTCCTAAAGGTGACCCAACTTTTATCAAGAACAAAGATAAATATTTCATAAGTGTGGCCCAAGCCATTGGTCAAGCCTCAACTCACCCAAAATCTCCTGGAGGGTGTATTATTGTGCGTGACCGAGAGATCATTGGTAATGGCAGAAGCTTATTAACAGACAGCAAAGTTGAGATTGATTGCATTTCATATGCAGTAGCAGCTGCTGCTAAGGCAGGCACTCCAGCTATAGGCGCAGTTATATACAGCACTCGATACCCCTTCTCTACTTCCATCTTCCAGGCTCACATGATGGGCATTAGGAAGATTGTTATTCTCGCGCACGAGTGGGAACCCTACTACCGAGAAGAGTTTAGACGTGCTGGACGATTGGCTAGAGAACTCCAAGTTTCCATTGAGCCAATCTTTCTAGACGAAGATCCGAGATTTACAAAAAATACTAATGACAGAAACATTGATCCAGTTCTCTTCCCAGAAGCGAACCCGTTCTCGCCAGATGAATATGATCCAGACAATGCAACAGATACCTTCGATGAATAAACAAATTGTTTTTGACCTTGAATCTACTGGTTTACTCCGACAAGGATCCCGTATTCACTGCATCGTTATGCGTGGCGGTGACGATGGCGACACTTCTGTGTTTGACCATCGTCCTGAGCAATCGATCATTCAGGGCGTAAAGGAACTGGAGCAGGCAGATGTATTGATTGGTCATAACATTATTGGTTATGACATCCCACTTATCAAAGAGCAGTTCCCTGAATTCAACCCTCAGGGACAGGCTATCGATACGCTCGTGCTCAGCCGTCTTTTCTATCCGCATATTGCAGATAGAGACTATGAACGTCGCCCCCATGGCATGCCACAGCGCCTCTACGGGCGTCATAGCCTTGAAGCCTGGGGCTATCGCCTCAAGTGCTTCAAAGGCGACTTCGGCAAGCACGAAGGCAACTGGTCTGTATATACACCCGAGATGCTCGATTACTGCATCCAAGACACCGAAGTGACATTGAAGCTTTGGGCACTCATGAAACGACGTATGGAGGATTACTCATGACTACTACACCTAAAAAAGGCGACCCGCTGACCCATAAAGAATTAGCAGATGCTGCTGATATTTTCTTTCCACTTTTTAATGAGGTTCACAGCCGTATGCCTGACGGGTCTACGACTGAAGACACTTTAAAAGTCATGGAGTCTGTGGCAAAGCTTGGGCACAAACAACGTGCTGACAAGCTTCTTGACGAAAAATCACTTGCTTTTGGATTTAATAAGGAGGATCTCGATGAATGATTGTGTTTTGCTCGAAATGCGTATGGCAGAAATCATGTCACAACAGGAAGCCAGTGGCTTTCGGTTTGATGTAGCTGCTGCAGAGAGAGTGCGTGGTGAACTCCAAGACGAGGTCACTCAACTTGAGCAATCAATTCAATCACGATATATCTACGTACCTGGGAAGGTTTATACACCTAAACGGGCAAACAAAACGAAGGGATATGTAGCCGGTGCTCCTATGACGAAGCTGCTGGACTTCAACCCAACGTCTCGTCAGCACATTGCCTGGGCACTTCAGAACTTCCGTGGAGCTCGATTCACGAAAGTTACAGACACGGGTAAGCCCAAGGTGGATGAGGCAACTCTTTCTGAGATGCGCGACCTTGCTCTAGCTCAGGGCAACAAGCTCCTCCATGAGGAGTGTGAGATGTTCATCCGTCTATTGACCCTACAGAAATGGTTGGGCCAGCTGTCTGAGGGGACAAATTCCTGGTTCAACACAATCGAAGATGATGGGTGTATTCACCACAGCTGCACTCTTGCGACCCAAACCGGGCGTAACGCGCACCGTGGTCCCAACCTTGGACAAGTGGTGTCCGCACCTTGGGCACGTCAGTTGTTTGTTCCGCATCCTGGTCATGTCATGGTCGGTGCTGACTTAGAAGGCTTAGAGCTTCGGTGCTTAGGGCATTACCTATCTGTCTATGACGAAGGCTCATTTGCTGACGTTGTACTGAACGGTGACATTCACCAGCAGAATGCTGACCGTGTTGGCTGCACCCGTAAAGAGGTGAAAACCATCACGTACGCATTTATTTATGGGGCGGGCGACCAAAAGCTTGGTCATAGCTTGCATCCCGAGCTTAGCGATGCTCAGAAAAAGCAGCTAGGCAGCGAACTACGTCGCAAATTTCTCGATGCAATTCCTGGATTGGAGCCACTTATTGATGCAGTTAAACATAAGGTTCGTGGAAGCGGTCGTCTTAGGGGCCTTGATGGGCGTCCTATATTCTGCCGTGCTGAGCACGCCGCCCTCAACTACCTACTTCAATCAGCAGGAGCCGTTCTATCAAAGCGGTGGGTGGTGATCTCTCAGCAGATGCTTGATACTGCAGGTCTTACCTACAACATTGACTACACCCGTTGCGCTTACGTGCACGATGAACAGCAGTTGTCGGTTGTACCCCAAGAAGTCGATAGGGTCAAAATGTTGCTAGAAAATTCTGCACCCGAAGCAGGTCGTTACTATCGGTTCCGCGTGCCAATTACAGCGTCTGCTGACCACGGCGAAAACTGGGCAAGTACACATTGATACAATAGGTGCTATGGAAAACCCAGAGAATCACATATTTAACTTTCAAGTTGATGCTCCTGCCCTGAAGCTTTTAGTTAAGGGCATGAGGCATTACTTAGAGAAGTGGCCTGGTGGGGATGCTGAAGAGCAGATTGCTGTACAAAATATGCTGTACGAATTAAACAAAGCTCATCTAGAGCTTGTATTTATAGAAAACGAATAATGTTCGCCGTGAACAACGGTATCCATTTATACTAAATATATACGTTCATCCTATCTATTAGGACGCAAGTAGGCTTCGGCTGAAGGAACGGGAAATTTCTACACTATGGAGGTTTCCAATGAACACACTCAATCTCATCAAGAAGCAGATCGAAAAAGCCTCTGCTACGCATGATGCCCAGATTCATCTGACCCGCTATCGCGGTCAGGATTGCAAGGTTCACCAAGGTGGTGAAGAGGTGCATGGTACTTACTGCTATCGCGGTCGTACTTACATCAAATAAGAATCACTTGCTTGATTGTCCCCTAATAATGGGGACTTTTTTTGTTTATAATTATTAGTGCGATAGGTAAATATCGCTATAAATATTTATTAGTTAGTTATGAAATCTATTATTGCAGCAGGTCTCCTGCTTGGCGCGTCTGCCCCTGCCTTCGCTGGTCCTTACGCCAACGTCGAAAACAATGCAGCTTGGTCTGGCTTTGACCATGAAGCTGCCGTGACTGAAGTCCACGCTGGTTATGAATTCCAGGCTGGTGAAGACGTGGCAATCTACGTTCAGGGCGGCCCTGCTTTCATCGCTGTTGACGGTGAAGAGCTCCAAACTGAATACTCCGGCAAAGTTGGCATCATTGCTGACGTGTCTGAAAAGCTGAATGTCTATGGCGAACTCGGTCTGATCTCTGACGACCGTGAATTCGATACCAAAGATCTGAGCCTTTCCACCAAGGTCGGTGTTACCTACCGTTTCTGATCAATATAAATACTTGAGGCCCGCTTAACAGCGGGTCTTTTTTTATATTTTTCTACAATAGATAGATGGTAAATATATTAAATAGATGCGTAAAGCTGGTGAACTTATCGCGCAATATCTAAGAGAAGGTAAACTTGCAGCAAATCGCAGTGAGCCAATTGGATCTGGTGGCAATGCTGTTGTTTATGCCTCTGATGTTCCTGGAAATGTAATGAAGCAAGGGCATGTAGCTGACGAGTCATTCCCTGGTAGGTCATTAGAAGATGAAGTAAACCTACAAGCAATTGCAGCAGAGATGGGTATAGCTCCCAAGGTTGCTGGCTTTGAGAAATTCCCTGGTGGAATTGGTAACCGTATTGAGATGGCTGATGTACGACCTAACTTTGAAACTCACGGTCAACGTGCTCGTGAATTCCCTACTGGCAGGGATGCTGTACGAGTCAATCAACAGCTCGGGCAGCTTGCTTTAAAAGGTATTCGTCTAGAAGACAGGCATAATGCCAACGTTTTGTATAACAAAATGACTGGCCGTCCTATGCAGCTTGACTTTGGTAT
>MDTC01201780.1_pt1 | contig 30198 bp, 28 predicted proteins | sample 811181 | NCBI WGS metagenome assembly MDTC01 (sample SAMN05326644, study PRJNA326480) | marine metagenome | isolation source: seawater | place: Pacific Ocean: North | collected 2011 | reverse complement strand
TATGGAAAATTCCGAAGAAAATCAAAAAGTCCAAGAAACCCTGATTAAAGCAGGATTGCGTAAAGGATACTTTACACTTGTAGAGGGTGTATATGACCCTGGCATTTTAAAAGCAGTATTTCTAGCAGGTGGTCCTGGTTCTGGTAAATCTGCTACTGTTGATACATTATTTGATTTTCCTCCTGATGCGGCAAATTTATCACCAAGTGGATTAAAGATTGTAAATAGTGATCCTGCATTTGAGATATTACTAAAAAAAGCAGGATACGATTTGAATTTATCTAAAATGGATGACGAAACATTTGCTAAAGTAACAAGTGATGATCCAAATAGTATTCGTTCCCGTGCGAAGAAAATTATGCTTAAACAATTTGAGTTATTTAAAGATGGTCGTTTAGGTGTTATTGTTGATGGGACAGGTGATAACTATAACAAAATATCAAAGCAAAAGAAAGAACTTGAAAAACTTGGATACGATTGCTATATGGTGTTTGTAAATACAACATTAGATGTGGCACAACAAAGAAACGCATTGCGAGCAAGAAAACTTCCACGAAAAATAGTAAAAGATATTTGGACAGATGTTCAAAAAAATCTTGGTAAGTTTCAAGGTTTATTCAAATCAAATTTTGTTATAGTAGATAATTCAGAAGATACTCGGAGTAAAACAAAACCTGGTAGATTAGATTTAGTTCCACGACTTATGAAGGAGGTAGCAAAGTTCATTTCAAAACCAATTAAAAATCCTATTGGAAAAAAGTGGATTAAAATGATGATGGCACACGATAGAATGAGTAAAAGTGGTGATAAAAGAAATCGTATGACTGAGCAATTACTTAATGAAATTGATAAAGCAATTTTACCAGCAGACCTAGAACGTTATTTGAGTCGCACTATTTACATAATAGAAAAGTTTAATTTATCACCTCAACGAAACTTGGCAGTATTATCAAGATTAGTTGAAAGTTTAGAACTCGATAGTGATGAATTCACACGATTTTATATGAGAATTAAATCGGAGAAGTTTGATTAATGAATATGTTATCTGAAAGTTTAGGTGAAAAATATAAACTTGAACTTGCAAAGTCAGGCCAAAGATATAGTTTTGAAACAAAAAAGGAAGGAAATGAATCTTGGTCAAAAAACATGGCAAAACGTTTTTTAAAAGAAAAAGACAAATACGAATTTATTGGTTCTTTTACGGAATTTAGTAGTACAGAAGGACCAATTTTAAGTGGAACAATTTACCATTGTACTGATTGGTATATTAAAAATGCTCCTTATATGTATTTTGAAAAAAAAGAGGCCTGTAAGAAAAATATCAAAACAAACAAACCAACTGATTATATAGAAGGATAATTTATGAAGAATTTATCGGAATATAAAAGATATAAAGATGATCCATTTTGGATGAAATCAAAATATGACGGAGTATCGGGTGAACAAAGATTACCAGTACAAAGAAGACTTCGTAAGGGTGGTGTTAAATTTAAAAAAGGAGACGAAATACTTTATTACCCAAAGGGAAAAGTAATAATGGTGGGAAAAGAAGCAGAGCAAGCATGGAGAGATTTTCAAGCAGCCGCATCTGATGAAGACTTTTATATGTCACAATATGAGGAATCAAATAAAATGAAAAAAACAAATGAAATTAAATTAACAAGTCCTGAGTACAAAAAGGCAATTGATTTTATGTCAGGATTACATACAAGTATTCTAAAAGCAAAAGATAAAGTTGTTGCATTTTTACAAAGAAAAGGATTTGATGAAATGGCAGATGAACTTACATCAATGTCAAAGGGTGAGTTTAATCGTTTTGTTCAACGAAAAGTTTATGAACAAAAACTAAGAAAACAAATTAGAACTTTATTAGCAGAAATAGTCGATAATAAATGAACTACGAAAACTCCAATATACTTGCTGAACATTTAACTGAGTTTATGGTTGAAGAAATACTCAGTGAAGCACCTAAAATAAAAAAGGTGATTGGAATTTATCCAGGTAGATTCCAACCAGCAGGTGTGCATCATTACAAAACATACAAATGGTTAGATGGTAAGTTTGATAAAGCATTTGTTGCTACGAGCAATAAAACCGATTCGACAAAAAGTCCTTTGAATTTCAAAGAAAAGAAAATGGTATGGACGAAGCATGGAGTTAAAAATGTAGTTAAAGTAAAAAATCCTTATGTATGTGAAGAGATTTTAAAAAAGTATGATCCGAATACAACGGCAGTGGTTTATATATTTGGAGAAAAAGATGCAGGTCGTCTAAAAACTACCAAAGCAGATGGATCACCTGCATATTATCAATCATACGAAGCAAATAAAAGCAATTTATTACCATACGGAGAACATGGTTATTTTATTGTTGCTCCTCATGTAAGTATCAAGGTATTGGGGAAAGAAGTAAGTGGTACACGAATTCGTGACTTATTAGGAAGTCCTGAGCATGATAAAATGACAAAAATTCAAGCATTTGAAGAGTTATTCGGTTGGTATGACGAAAAAATATTTAAGTATCTCACTAAGAAGTTTGGAACATTATTTGAAAATGAAGACATTTTTGAAAGTTTTTTAAATGAATATCCAAAGTTTGAAAAACTTGTTGAAACATTTCCAACTATAATAAATGAAATAAGTTCAATATCTTCAATGGGAAAGTCAATGGTTGATGACGGACCTTCTGTTTATTATCCTGGTGAATCTTATGAAAGTTATACGTCAAATCGTGCAAAGCAACTTGGTTACGATGTACTTGATTTTGTAGTTGGGAAAAATGGATTAGGTCGCAATTCAGATTATCGTGAATGGGGGAAATATTCGGGTCCAGTTCCTGCGGTATCTTTTTATCCTTCGGGAGATTTTGATGTAGGTTCTCCGACAAACCAAATTAATACCGAAGAAACTTCTAATGCACATTCTCAGTGGGTTAACTTTATTGAGAATGTTGCCGAAACGGTTGGATATAAACTCGTTGACTTTGTTGGTTCGGAAAAATCTATTCGTAAGAAAGACGAACAAGGAGACGAGAATCTTGTTGATAAAAATACAATTGATTCGTCTGACACTGAAACAAATGGAGATGTTGAAATTGAGAAGGGAGTTGAAGGTCATGCGTTAAAAGAAAGTAAAATTATCACAGAAGGAGGTGCGGCCGGACACATGAGTCATCCCTTTGATGATCGTGAGTTAACATTTGGTGATTTAAAAGAAATGATTCGTAGATCACTTGCAGGTGAATTAAATGTTGAAAAAGAAGTTACTGAAAAACTTGATGGACAAAACTTAATGTTTTCTTGGAAAGATGGTCAGTTGGTGGCCGCAAGAAATCAAGGTCATCTAAAAAACGCAGGTGCGGCTGCTCCTAATGTAAAAGAATTTTCAAGTATATTTGCTGATCGTCCCGAGAATATTCGTGATGCGTTTGTAAGTGCAGTTGAAGATTTAGAAACTGCTATATCAGGTCTTACAGATGCACAAAAGAATAAAGTATTTCGTGAAGGTGAACGTTTTATGAATATAGAAGTAATGACACCTGCTACACAAAATGTCATTCCTCAAAATGTAGATATGTTGGTATTTCACGGAACACAAGCATACAATTCCGCAGGAAAAGCAGTTAGTGTAGATTCCGAAGGAAACGACATAACAGGTGAACTCAAAGATTCTGCAAGAATGCTTAAAGGTATGCTTAAACAAATAAATGCAGATGTTCAAAGTCGTTATTCATTGAACGCACCGATTGTTGTGGAACTTCCCAAAAGCAAAACATTTGGAGATTCATACGCAACATATTCTGCTAAAATAGATAAACTTAAAAACAAATTTAGATTAAAAGATAATGATAAAGTAATGAAGTATCATGATTCTTGGTGGAGAGATTTATTAAATAAACAACAAACAAAAACCAAAGAGATATTTCCCTCAAAAGTTTACGAGGCACTTATTGGTCGTTGGGCATATAATGATAAGTCCAACAAAATTACTACAATTAAAAAAGAATTATCTGATCACCCAAAGTTACTTGCATGGGTTAGTAAGTTTGAAAAAGAAGATGTTACAAAACAATTTGAAAAAAATATGTGGCCGTTTCAATTTATCTTTTTGAAATTGGGTGCAGAAGTATTAAAGAATGTAAAGGGATTTGTTGCAGCCGGTGGAAGTGATGATATAGCAAAAGCACTTGATGCTCATGTTAAAACATTAGAATCAAAAAAGATTGGTTCTGTTGAATCGTCTGAAAAGTTCAAGAAAGATATGAAGAAACTAAATAAAAATCTTGATCGTCTTAATTCTATTGGTGGGCATAATGCAATTGCACCAAGTGAAGGTGTTGTGTTTCAATACAAAGGAGGAACATATAAACTAACAGGTACGTTTGCTCCTATAAATCAAATTATGGGTATAATGAGATTTTAAAATGGAAACAAACGAAAAAAGATTATCAAGAGCTGCACGAATTAAACTTGCAAGATCGGCAAAACGAACTGCAAAAAAAAGAGCAATTAAAAGAAAACTACTTGCAAAAAGAATGAAGTCACCTGCAAGACTTAAAAAAGTAGCAGACAAGGCCGCAAAAAATATATTAGTAAAAAAATTGGCAGGAGGAAAAAAGTATCAAGAATTATCTCTTAGTCAAAAAGAATTTATAGATAAAAAACTTGCAACAAAAACAGCAGTGATCAACAAAATTTCAAGAAAGTTATTGCCTAAAGTAAAACAAAAAGAAAAAGAAAGAATTAAAAAAGTAAGAAGTAAAATGAATAATAAAAATGCAGTAAATGAAAATAAGCACGGAGTTTTTACACTCGGTGTAAATGGTTCTAAATTAGAAGTATCTGCACAATATATCAATGGGAAACTAAAACCTTTTTCTTTCAAAAGCAAAAAAGATGCAATTCAGCATAAAAAGAAAGTAGGTGGAAAAACTTTTCAATCACCGAAAACAAATTTATATTATGTTGAATTCACTAAACTAGATGGACCTATAACAGAAAAATCGGTATCAAAGTCACAACAAAGATTGTTTGGAATGGTTCATGCTTATAACAAAGGAGAATTGGATAAGAGTGATGTTGATTCCGATTTATATTCAAAAATAAAAAAAATAGCAAATGGAATGACCAAGAAGGATGCAAAAAAAATGGCAAAAACTGATCATGATGATTTACCAAATAAAGTTCCTACTAATGAAGGAAAAGAAGAGCAAGATAATTTAAAAGACTTAAAAGCAATATTAAATGTCGCAAAAAAATTAAGTGACAATAGTTCCTTTTTTAAAGGAAGAGGAAGCAAAAAAGAGTATATAAAAATGATTGCTCACAAAATAAGAAAATTATCAGAAGCAAAACAAAAAAAACTTTTAACAAAACTTGATGCTTATAAGAAAGTGAGAAAACAAACAATGCCTAAAAGTAGACCGATGAAAAGTAAAAAGGCATATGATAGAAAAGATTTTAAAAAAGGAAAGTATGATTAAGTTAAATGGTAACATTTATTTGAAATCATGTGAAGTAGAGAAAATAGTCAACGAACAAGCAAAACGATTTAGAACTTCACATCGTGCTATACTACCCCAACAGGTAACTTATCTTGATCGTGAGTTTGTAATTATAATTCAAGAAGAAGAAAAAAATATTTGTTTATCAAGTTCCTTTTTATATGGATATAAAGAAGATCATGCTCCCATTAAAAAAATTATACAATCTATACACGATAGATTTAGAAAAGAAGAAGATTGCAGTAACAAGTTATATTTTATGCAATATGACATAACTGATAAACAAAAAAAACAATATAGAAAAAATTATGAAAATTTTCTTATCAATGTTTTTTTAGACGAATGTATTAAAAAAATGGAAAATCTTTCATAATAATTGACAAACGTAAAAAAAAGTGAGATAATAATTAGTTATGGCAAAAATGGACAAAGACGATATAAAGTATGTGATCAAAAGATCACGTAAATTATTTGAAGGTGAAGAACTTCCTAAAGTACATGGTTATGAAGGAGAAGTTGAAGAACTTGTAATAAGACAACCTGGTGAAATTTGGACTGATAAAGACGGAAAAGAATGGAAGCAGGTGGGTACAAATTCAAAAGTAAGAACCGAGACACTAATGGACACGGTTCGTAAAAGTTTAAGAGAAGCACCTAATTGTCCCAAAAAAATGTGTACGGTAGATCACACAAAATATTTAGATAAAAGAATGCTTGCTATGAAAGGAATGTGTTTCGATTGTGTTCAAGAATTTGAGCAAAAATTGAAAGATGAAGGCAAGTATGAAGCATATGAAAAAAAGACTATGCTTGAAAATGAACTAAGTTTTTTGCTAGATACCAAAACAAAGTTAGTAGAGTCAAAAGAGCATATTACTAAAGATCCTGAATTTCTAAATGAAGATGGATCGTTTGAACAATGGAATCTTCCTAACAAAGATGAAATTATGAAAGACATCGAAAGTGATTTAGAAGAATTAGAATCGAGGTTGAAAGAAATAGAAAAAAATCTTCAAGAGTTCTCTGACATTACATTTTAAAAAAAGTTTCAAGGTATCGTCGAAACTTTTATAATATAAGAAAATTAAATATATACATATTTATGTGTAATGGGTAATAAACTTCCGTTACGTGAAATAATAAAGCAAGAATATGCTGAGTGTTTAAAATCACCTGCATATTTTATGAAAAAGTATTGTAAAATTCAACATCCTACTATGGGAACAATACCATTTCATTTGTATGACTTTCAAGAAAAAACTTTAGAGAGTTTTCGTGACGAGCAATTTAATATTGTATTAAAAGCAAGACAAATGGGTATATCAACTCTTGTATCAGGATATGCACTTTGGTTGATGACATTTTTTACAGATAAAAGTATTCTTTGTATTGCTATCAACCAAGAAACTGCAAAGAATATTGTTACAAAAGTAACTCATATGTCCGAGCATTTGCCGAGTTGGTTGAGAAGTGAGTGTACTGAAAAAAATAAATTAAGTATGCGTTTTAAAAACGGAAGTAATATTCGTGCGGCATCAAGTAGTGTGGATGCTTCTCGTTCATCATCATTGAGTTTACTTATCGTGGACGAGTGTGCTTTTATTACAAATATGGAAGAAATATGGACTGCATCTCAATCTACAATTACAACCGGTGGTCGTTCTATTTTACTTTCTACTCCAAACGGAATTGGTAACTTCTTTCACAAAACTTGGGTTGGTACTATGGATGGATCAAATGACTTCAATCCAATTAATTTGCATTGGTCATTGCATCCTGATCGTGATCAAAAGTGGAGAGATTTACAAACAAAGGTTCTTGGTGAAAAGGACGCAGCCCAAGAATGTGATTGTGACTTCATAAGCAGTGGTCGTTCGGTGGTAGATGCTTCTATTCTTGATTGGTATAAAAGCAATTTAGTAAAAGAACCAATAGAAAAAAGAGGTGCTAATAAAGAATATTGGTTGTGGGAATATGCGAACCACAACAAACATTATGTAGTTTCTGCCGATGTTGCAAGAGGAGACGGACGAGATAAAAGTGCATTTCATGTATTTGATGTGGATAATGTTAAACAAGTTGCTGAATTCAAAGGAGATATTGAAACAAAAGATTACGGAAACCTTCTTGTAGCAGTTGCAAGTGAATTTAATAATGCTTTACTTGTGGTGGAAAATGCGAATATTGGTTGGGCAGTATTGCAACAAATTATAGATAAAGGTTATAGTAACTTATATTACACTCAGAGAGATTTTCAATATATAGATGAACTTACACAACATACAAATAAAATAAATCGTATGGAAAAAAAGCAAGTTCCTGGATTTACAACATCAATAAAAACAAGACCATTAATAATTTCTAAGATGGAAAGTTATGTTCGTGAAAAAGAAGTTGAAATAGTATCAGAACGAACCATTGAAGAATTGTTTACATTTGTGTGGAACGGTCAACGTGCAGAAGCAATGCAAGGATATAATGATGATTTAACACTTAGTTTGTGTATGTCATTGTGGGTGAGAGATACTGCACTTAGATTCAGAAACGAAAATGTTCAAACTCAAAAAAGTTTATTTGATTATATGGGTAGTTCAACACAATTAGATTCATCACCATTTGGTAAATCTGGATTAACAAACAATCCGTATGAAATGAATACTGCGAACGGTCAAAAAGAAAATATCAATTGGTTATTTTAAAACGAAAGATTAAATTATGAATAATTTTAAAATAGTATTAACACTAATTCCTTTTTTATTATTTAATTCAGGATGTCAATCTTTGCTACCCACACAACAAATATACACTCAAACTGTATACAAGTCGTATACAGAAGTTGAAGATATAGTTAATAAAATTGATGTGGGAACAACGACATATAGTGATTTGGTAAATTTAGGTCTTGATCTTGAGAACATCCCAAATGTTAAAAAGTTAACATATCTTGATATAATGGAAAGATTTAAACTTGATAGTCCGTCAAGGTACACTTTATTTAATAAAATCGAACTACCATCTGGTGTATTAAAAACTCTGGCCGCAAAGGAAAATGGACTTGCATACGAAATTAATTTAGAGAGAATAAAAAACCAAAGAGAAGGAAGTGTTATTTTAGACGCACTAAATTTCAGAAAAAATGTGCATACAACTGGATGGAAAATAAGTGTACTTATTCTAATTGTAGAAAACAAAGTTGAATATGTTTTATATTCAGGTGAAAAAAATATAGATACCCTTAAAAAAGAGAAAAATCCACTAGGACCATTTCAAGGATTTGACGGAGGGGATATAATAGGAGTTGCAAACGATTTAGATATATAAACTTGACGTTTTATAATTCATAATCTAAAATTTTAGACTTATAACCAAAAAAAATGGCAAAACCAAAAAATAAATTATTTGCAGGACTTAAAAGACTTTTTTCATCGGATGTTGTAGTTAGAAATGTTGGTGGTAAAAAACTTAAAGTTGTTGATACGGACGATATTCAACATTCAAATAGTGTTCGTGATAAGTATAATAGAATGCATACAATGTATAGTGACTATGTTAGTATGCACAATAGTATTGGATTTCAAACTGCGAGACTTGAGTTATTTAATGATTATGATGTCATGGACAATGATCCAATATTATCAAGTGCATTAGACATTTATTCAGACGAGTGTACAACAAAAAGTGAGTTTGGTGAGGTATTAAAAATTTCAAGTCAGGATGCTAATGTAAAAGGAATTTTAGAAAACCTTTTTTATGAAATATTAAATATTGAATTTAATTTGTGGGGTTGGGCAAGAAATATGTGTAAGTACGGAGACTTTTATTTGCATTTAGAAATTGAACCTGAGTATGGAGTTTTAAATGTAAAACCAATATCTACTTACGAAATGACACGGGTTGAAGATTTAGATCCTGATAATCCTGCATATGTCTGCTTTAAACAAGAAGGTGCAAATAAAGCATCATACGAAAATTATGAAATAGCACACTTTAGATTGTTGGGTGATACCAACTTTTTGCCTTACGGAAAAAGTATGATTGAATCTGCAAGACGATCATGGAAGCAACTCCAACTTATGGAAGATGCTATGCTGATTCATAGAATTATGAGAGCACCTGAAAAACGAATGTTTTATATAGATATTGGTAATATTCCTCCCAACGAAGTTGATAATTTCATGCAAAAGGTTATCAATAAAATGAAAAAAGTTCCATATGTCGACCAACAAACAGGTGACTATAATTTAAAATTTAATTTACAAAACATGACCGAAGATTTCTTTTTACCTGTGCGTGGTGGTGATAGTGGAACTCGTATAGAAAGTTTAGGAGGGATGACCTACGATGGAACAGAAGATATTGAGTATGTAAAAAACAAAATGATGGCTGCTCTTAAAATACCAAAAGCATTTCTAGGTTATGAAGAAGGAATAACAGGAAAAGCAACACTTGCAGCCGAAGACATAAGATTTGCAAGAACCATAGAAAGAGTTCAACGAATTTTACTAAGTGAACTTACAAAAATAGCAGTAGTTCATCTTTATTCACAAGGATATAAAGATAGTAAACTTGTTGACTTTAATTTGTCACTTACTAATCCGTCTACTATTTTTGAAGAAGAAAGAGTAAGAATTCTATCTGAAAAACTAAATACTGCACGTGATATGATTGATGCAAAAATGTTTTCTAAGGATTGGGTTTATGATAAAATATTCGGTTTGGCAGAAGATGAAGTTGAGGAAATTAGAAAAGATTTTGTCGACGATGCGAAAGAATTTTTCCGTCTCGAAAGTATTCAAAATGAAGGAACTGATCCGGCCGATCAAAGCAATGCCGATAATTCTGAAGATGGTGATGATGATGATTCTTACAATTTTGGAGAGTCTGATCGTGAGGATGTCATTCACAAAAGAAAACGTGAAGAGGAAAAACGAAAAAATAGTAATAACAAATATGACCATCCTGATAATAAACCTATGGGCAGAGACCCACTTGGTTCGGATGAACGAAGAGTTTCTGGAAGAACAAGTGAGAGTCCTCTTAAACTCGAATCAGATTTAGAAAAACTTGACATTTTTTTATCAAGAAAACAAAAAACAATTAAACCGACTAATCAAAATCTTTTAGTTGAGACAGAAGAAGATGCAAAGAATTTTGTAGAAAAATTAGAGAGAGAAATAAAAATAGATTAAAATAAATTATATATGAAATTAAATTTAACAATTATTGACTATATTTATATTTATATACATTATCATAGCAAGTTCACGTGAAAAAATTAAAACATAGTAAATTTAAAAATACAGGCATATTATTCGAGTTATTGGTTAGACAAATTACTGCTGATATATTAGACGATAATAAAAAGTCATATGCCAATGAATTAATGAGAAATTATTTTTCTGAAGATAGTGTACTTGGACAAGAGCAAAGATTGTATCAATTGCTAATGGAAGAAACCTTTTCAGATGAAAAGTCTGCGGAAAGATTCCTCGACGTGGTAATTCAGTCTCATACAAAATTGAATACATCTGATTTAAGTAAAGCAAGATATAATCTTGTAAGAGAGATGAAGGATAATTATCCAATTGATGACTTCTTGCGTTCAAAAATTCGTAATTACAAAACTTACGCAAGTATTTACAAGTTGTTTGAAAGTAAGACTCCTAATATATTTTGCGACCCAAAGGAATTATTTGAATCAAAAAATACAATTGTCCAAAATATAGTAAATAGAAAAACAAATTCATTTAAAAATGAAGAAGTGGTTGAAACATACGAAAAGCAAAATGAAGATTTAAGACTCATAAGTTACAGATTACTCGTTAATAGTTTCAATAAGAAGTATAGTAGTTTAGATGAAAGACAACAAACACTTCTTAAAAATTATATTAATAATATTTCAAATACTAATAGTCTCAGAGAGTATGTAAATAAAGAAATTCCAAAAGTAAAAAAAGAACTTGTATCTTTGAAGGAATCAGTTATTGATGACAAAGTAGTATCAATTAAATTAGATGAAGTTGTTACTCAACTTGATAAAATCTGTGACGGTCGTGTTGTAAAAGATTCACAAGTTACTACATTGCTTATGTCATATGAATTGATCAAGGAAATAAAAAAACATGAATCTAACTGAAAAAAAGTTTAGAGAACTAATTCGTCTTTTAATTAAAAATCAAATAAGTGAATTAAACTCTACATCAAACATTGATGGATATTCTACACCATACGCATTTGGCAAAGAGGATGACGAAGACGATCATAAAAAAAATATAAAAAAATCAGCAGAAGTTTTCGATTTCAAACTTTCAAATGAAAAGCACAAAAACACAGTAGTTACCGAAGGAAAAAGTTTATTTCACTTATTCCGTGATCATCCTGATTACACACCTGTTCAAAAAATTGGAGTAACAATTCGTGAGATTAATAAAAACTTAAAAGAGATTGAAAAACTGATAGTAGTTGCTGAAAAATTTAAAAATGAAACAAAAACCGATAGTCAACAATATTGGAAAACAACAAGTAAGTTTATATCTAAAATTGACGAAAGAATTACAAAGATTTCAGATAAACTTAGAAATATGAGGTAAACATTATGGAAGATTGCACAAGACTTGATATAATTAATGCTAGTAATTTAGAAAGAAAAAATTTAACTAAAAAACTAGCAAAAACTAGAGTCTCTAAGTCAGACACTTGGAAAAAAGAACTCAAAAGCATTTTATCAGAAAGTTGGAACGAAAGTTCAAACGGAATAGATTGCACAATTGGAACAGAAGAGTCTAAAACAAAAATACTTATCAATAAAGACGATAAAACAAATTTGTATGGATTTTCTATTAGTTGTAACACCTCACGATGTGGAAAGGGTTTTAGTTCCAACGATCTTACCAAAACTCTAGAATCAGTAAAAGATAGTATTGATAATATAATAAAATCACTTGATAGTGTAAGTTTAACCTGTACGCACGAAATAAATTTAGTTAACCAAAAAAATGATCTAACACATACTCAAGTTGTTGAAGATCAAATTTCAACAGAACATATTTTGGACGATACTGTATAATTTTATATTTACTTTGTCAAAATAGATATAAATATTTATTTTTAGATATATACTTATATAATATGACAAAGCAAGTTTTAGTATCAACAATGCCATTTGAGTTCAATAGAACGCAGATTAACGAAAGTATAGACAAAAATAAAGGCAACCTTGTAGTACAAGGTATTCTTCAAAAAGCAAAAGAGCAAAATCAAAACGGTCGTATATATGGACGTGATCTTCTTGAAAGAGAAGCAACTAAATACCAAGAACTTATAAATGATAAACGGGCACTTGGTGAACTTGATCATCCAGAAAGTAGTGTAGTAAACTTACAAAACGTAAGTCACAATGTTACAGAAATGTGGTGGGAGGGTGATAACCTACTTGGAAAAGTTGAAGTATTAAGTACCCCTGCCGGTAACATTTTAAAAGAATTATTTAAATCAGGAATTACACTTGGAATTAGTTCAAGGGGAATGGGAACTACACGTGAAAGTGAAGGAAAAACATTAGTCAACGATGACTTTGAACTTGTTGCGTTTGATTTTGTTAGCAATCCGTCAACACGTGGTGCTTTTTTAGAACCAGTTGCCATAAATGAATCAGTTGAAACTAATAATGTAGTTACTTCAGGTAGAGTATGCACTAAATTCTGTAAAGTAGAGTCAATTATACACGAAATACTTGGAGAAATAGGAGAGTCAGCAAAGTGAAACGAACAGATTTAAAAAAAATAATTGAAGAGGTTATAGCAGAAGAAATTGAAAATTATGAAATTTCTGATAGTTTATTGACAGAATCTTTATTTTCAGATGAAAAGATGTCAAATGAAGAAAAGCAAGTTTCAAGTGAAAAAATAAATAAATTTGGAAATTATCAAAAGTATATTAATACGGAAGTAAAAGATATAGATATTGCCGAGGATCTATGTAACATAATTTCTTCTGCATCAAAATATATGCTAAGTGAAACTGACGATTGGTTCGATGCAGTTAGTGTTAAGAGAAATTTAACCGAGTTAAAATCACTTGCTAAACAATTTCACAAAACTGCAAGTGAACGACAAGTTCATACACAAAGATTGCAGGGGTTATACGAGGATATGGGAAATATATTAAATAGATACTTTGAAATAAGAGAGGACGAAAACAATGAACAAAAAACAAATTAAGAACCTCGTAAAAAAACAATTACTTGAATCTATATCTTTAGCAGACGAAGTAGTTGGAAAATTAAATAAAAAAAGTCTCGGTTTCCGTGGATACATTAATGAAGAAATTTTAGAAGGAACAATCTCAGATGTTAATAATTATGCCAAGGAAAATAACTTAACATTCACATCATGTTCCGACTCAAAATTCGGAGGACATTACACAGGTGAAATTGAGGTTTATGAGTTTTCTCCTAATCCTGATTTTTACGGAAAAATAATGGAACATACAATGTCTGCACTTAGTTCACTAGAAAGAATTACAGGTAATAATAGTGTTGTTCTAAGTAAAACAAATGATTCGGTGATCAATGAAGGTGTTACACGCATGATTGAGAATGCAGACCTAATGGAATTTACCATACAACCTATTTTGGATAATATTTCATGCAAAAGAGCAAATGAAATGTTTGATCCAACAACTCTAAAAAAATATGCGAATATAATAATAAAAGATGCCGAATCGCATGACGATACACTCAATGAATTCAAAGAAGAAGACTTGGATAAATTAAATTCAATTGTTGTTAAGTATATTAATGAAAACACAACGAATCATATTAAAAAATTTGAGTATGACGATGAATCTATTTTAAAAAACTACAACAAATTGTTTGTTAGTAAAAATTTCTAAAACCTTAAAAATATATAATATTATGAAAATCACACGCACGGAACTAAAAAAAATTATTAAAGAAGTAATTTCAGAACTTGAATTATTCGAGGGTCTTACAAAAGCACAGGAAAAACTTCCTGAACCACTTAAGAAGGCAATTCTTAAAAAGCAAGGTGAATCTGATTCAACTGAAGAAAAAGAAGATGTTGAGGAAGGTCTTACAAAAGCACAAGAAAAACTTCCTGAACCACTCAAGAAAGCAATTCTTAAAAAGCAAGGAAAAACTGAAGAATCCGATGAAGAAGAAAAAATAGAAGAAGGAAATGCTTTTGGAGCCGCAGTTAAGGCTGCACGTGAAAACGGTGAAAAAGAATTTGAAGTTGGTGGCAAGAAATACAAATTAAAAGAGAAAAAAGAAATCACAGAACAAGAAGACACAGAAGAATTTGTAGGAGAAGACGAAGAACTTGAAGAATCATCTTGCAGTAAGCATGAAGATGATGAAGAAGATGTAGAAGAAGGAAATGCGTTTGGAGCAGCTGTCACTAAAGCAAAAGAAGACGGTGAAGACGAATTTGAAGTTGACGGAAAGACATATAAAGTAAAAGAATCAACCGATGAAGTTAATCAAATTGAAATAGGTGGAAAAAAATATAAAGCAAATGAAGATTGGTCTAAACTCACGTTGTCTGAAAGATTAAATCGTATATTAGGTGATCGAAAAGTTCTATAAAAGTTACCTTTTATCATATTTTTTTAAAAAAAGAGAAGATTTCTTCTCTTTTTTTTTTTAATTTTTTATATATTTTTAAAATATTTTCATACGTAAGTATATATTTATTCTACAAATGCTTCCACATTATTGGAAACACGTCAAAAAAAGGTTTCATCAATTAAAGTTTAAAAATAGCTTTAGAATATAGGAAAAAAACAAAATTATGAGTAAATTATTACAAGAAGCAATCGCAGACGCAAAAGCAGTCCGTGAAACAGCATTAGCAAATGCTCGTCTTGCTTTAGAAGAAGCATTCGCACCTCGTTTGCAAAGTATGCTTACAAAAAAGTTAAGAGAAGATGAAGAATTAGAAGCAGAAGAATCTGAAGAAGAGTCTGCTGAAGAAGTCGAAGAAGGAAGTTATTCCGAAGACGACGAAGAATCAGTTGAAGACGAATCAGAAGAAGAAGTTTCTGAAGAGCACTCAGAGGAGTCGGAAGAAGAGTCTGCTGAAGAAGTCGAAGAAGGAAGTTATTCCGAAGACGACGAAGAATCAGTTGAAGACGAAATTGAAGACGAACTTGATGCAGAAGAAGAAGTAGAAGCAGAAGATTCCGAAGAAGCAGAAGATGCTGAAGAACTAGAATTAGATGATGACACTGAAGACGAAGAATCTGACGACGAAATCAATCTCGAAAATATCATTAAAGAACTTGAAGCAGAACTTGAAATTAATGAAGAAGAGGATGAAGAAGAAGTTGAAGACTCTGAAGAATCAGAAGAAGAATCAGTAGAAGAGCAATCCGATTCATCTGAAATTGGTAAAAAGGATAATCATGTTGATGTAGCAGATTGTTCTGATTGTGAATCAGGTGATTCTTCACTTACTGAAGAAGCAGAAGAATCTGATGAATCTGAAGATATTGATGAAGAAATCGACATTGAGATTGTTGAAGAATCCGATGAAGAAGAATTAGAAGAATCTGAAGAAGAGTCAATCGAAGAAAGTTCATGTTCAGAAGACGATGAAGAAGAAGATGAAGAAATCAATCTTGAAGAAATTCTCAAGGAACTTGAGGAAGAATCAAACATTGAAGAAGAAATCGAGAATACAGATTTGTCTGAATTAAGAACAGAAAACGAAAAACTTCAAAAAGAAAACGATGAATACCGCAAGGTCTACAAATATTTGCGTGGTAAGTTGAATGAAGTGAATTTGTTAAATGCAAAACTTCTTTACACAAATAAATTGTTTAAAGAGTTCGCACTTGCAGAATCACAAAAATTAAAAGTAGTAGAAAGTTTTGATCTTACGAAAAACGTTCGTGAAGCAAAACTTGTTTACGCAACTCTTGGTGAATCATTCCGTTCAATCAATGAACAATCTGAAGAAAAAGTGGAAGAAACTACCATCGAAGCACCTAAAGCAAAGAAGGAAGAAAAGAAGTCACTTTCAGAAGGAATGGCATCAAAAGCAATCAAATCAACTAAACCATCCAAGCAGATTTTATCAGAAGGCAATGAACTTGCTAACCGATTCAAAAAACTTGCAGGGATAGTTTAATTTAAAAACTGTTAAAAAACAACAACTAAAATTCAAAGGAAAAAATAAAATGAGTGAGATTAGTAAATTATTACAAGACAGTCAGAATCCACAACAAAAACTTATGGCAGAAACCCGTGGGTTAGTTTCCAAGTGGGAAAAGACTGGTTTATTAGAAGGTATCGGTACAGATACAGAAAAAAGTGGAATGGCAATTCTTCTTGAAAATCAGGCAAAGCAATTGATTGATGAAGGTTCACGTACAGGAACACAATCTGGTTCCGAAGAATGGAGTGGAGTTGCACTTCCTCTCGTTCGTCGTGTGTTTGCAGAAATCGCTGCGAAGGAATTCGTTTCGGTTCAACCAATGAATCTTCCATCAGGATTGATTTTCTATTTAGACTTCAAATACGGAACAGCACAATCACGTCAAGCAAGTGGTAGTTTGTTCGGTGGTACTGGAGCAACTAAGTCAACTGACAAAGCAGAAGGTGGTCTTTACGGAGCAGGACGTCATGGTTACTCTCTTAACGATCAAAAAGTTGCTATCACAACAGGACAAGAAGTAGGAGTTGACGTTGCAACTGACGCAGACCTCGATGGAGTTCGTGCATTCAAAGTTGTAGATGCTAATGGTGCAGAAACTTCTCTTGACGCAGACAACAAAGCAGCTGCTGACGGAACACTTCACTATCATGTTGCAACAACAGACATCACACGTGGTGACTTTGAAGCAGCTGACGATGCAACCGAAGGTGCAGTAACAGGATCACAAGATGCTGGTATTCCTGAAGTTAACTTGGAACTTAAAAGTGAACCAATCGTTGCAAAAACACGTAAGTTAAAAGCAGTTTGGACACCTGAGTTGGCACAAGACCTTAATGCTTATCATAGTATTGACGCAGAAGCAGAATTAACATCACTTCTTTCCGAGTATGTTTCAATGGAAATTGACTTGGAAATTCTTGATATGCTTCTTGTTAATGCAGGTACAGTTGACGCAACTGCGTTTAACGCAACTGCTGGTTTAACAGGTGGTGAAACTCAAGGAACATTGTTCCAAAAACTCGGAACAAAGATTCAATCAATGAGTAACAAAATTCATCAATTGACTCTTCGTGGTGGTGCAAACTTCCTCGTATGTTCTCCACAAGTTGCTACAATCCTTGAAAGTATTCCAGGTTATGCGGCTGACACAGACGGAAATCAGTCTCAGTTCGCAATGGGTGTTACTAAGGTTGGTGCATTAAACAATCGTTTCCAAGTTTACAAGAACCCATACATGACAAGTGGTGACGTTCTCGTAGGTTTCAGAGGTGCTAACTTCTTAGAAACAGGTGCGGTTTATGCTCCATACATTCCATTAATTCAAACTCCATTGGTATACGATCCAGTGAACTTCACACCACGTCGTGGAGTCATGACTCGTTATGCTAAGAAAATGGTTCGTCCTGAATTCTATGGTAAACTTTCTGTTGAAAATGCAGATAAGGTTTAATCTTAGAGCAAACGTTCAAAAATTTAAAGAGAGGTTCTTCGGGACCTCTCTTTTTTTTATTTTGATTTAAAATACTTAATATATTTCTTTAACATATTTATATTCATGGAAGACAATGAAGAATACGAAGAAGAAACTCAAAGTCCCAATGACAAGATGCATGAACTTGAAAGAGTTCGTTGGGATGGTAAAACATCATCACCAATAGGAAAAACACCTTTTGGTTTTTTTGACGGTGATGCTGAGTTCGTTTCATTTGCACCAAAGGCTGCTTCTTGGGCTGCTACTCGTTTAGGATATCCTATTGTAGATGTGGAGATGATAGATGTTCAATTTTATGCGTGTTACGAAGAAGCAGTAACAGAGTATAGTGCTCAAATAAATCAATTTTCAATCAAACAAAATTTATATAGTTTACGTGGTACATCCACAAGTGTAAATTTAACCACATCAGTTTTACAAACTCAACCATTACCATTTTATTTGAAATTGTCAGAAGCATATGGAGCAGAGGTGGGAACTGGAGGTAATGTTGATTGGAGACGTGCATCACTTGAGGTTAAAAATGGAGTTCAAACCTACGATTTGCAAGGACTATTTAATTATTATTATGAAGACCCACGTACAGGTGAAAAGAAATTAGAGAAAATAGAGGTAAAACGTGTATTTCATGAACCACCACCTAGTATAAATAAAATATACGATCCAATGTCAAACTCAGGTATGTCTGCTTCAAATATGTTGAGTGAGTTTGGTTGGAGTGGTATGTCTCCACGTGGAACTCAATTTTTATTAAGACCAATTAATGAAGATTTACTAAGACTTCAAGCAATAGAATTTAATGAACAAGTAAGAAGAAGTGCGTATAGTTTTGAATTAATAAACAATAAACTTACAATTTTTCCTGTTCCAACCAAAGATTATACATTATACTTTGATTATGTTTTCAAACGTGAACGAGACATAGCAGCCGTTCAAGGTTATGTTGACGCAGACGAATTTAATGTAATGCCTAAAAATCAAACTGAGGTTATTGAGGAAACAACAGAGCAAGTTGTTGTTGATAATACTCAAACAGGAATAAATGATGGAACTCCCAAGTCGTATACAAAGTCGGAAATATCGGACGATGTATCGTTTACTTCATCCGATTCAATCACAGATGTAAGTAATGCTCCTTATCAATTTCATAGTTTTTCTACAATAAACGATGTTGGAAAACGATGGATCATGAAGTATTACTTGGCATTGTGTAAAGAATTGTTAGGTTCGGTTAGATCAAAATATCAAAGTTTACCGATACCTGGTGGGGAGACTTCATTAGACGGAGATGCATTAAGATCAGAGGCATCGGCAGAAAAAGAGCAATTGATTACAGAATTGCGTGAGGATTTAGAGGTAACAAGTCGTAGTACAACAAGTGAATCTTTAAATCAAATATCAGATAACTTACAAGAAAACTTAAGAAAAGTTCCAAACTTTTTATATATAGGATAAAAAATGTCAAGATCACGTGGTAGATATTTCTCAAGAAGAGATGTTCGTTTTATGAATAGTCTTTCTGGAGAACTTATGCTTGATATAGTTGAGCAAATAATTATTTTATTTAAAATAGATTCATCTCAAACACACGAAAATGTTTATGGTGAGAGTATAGATAAATTTTATCATCCTGGAATTGAAACTTCGTGTTTAGTTGAAACTAATCCTGAAACAACAAGTTACGAGGGATTTGGTCCTGATGTCAAAAAAGGAGTTATATTTAGATTTCACCAAAAGTTATGTGAACTTAAAGAATTTTATCCTGAAAACGGAGATATAATTTTTTGGGAAAATGCATATTTTGAAATAAGTGCAATAGTGGAAAATCAGTTTTTAGGTGGTCAACCTGAAAAGAACTTTAGTTTATTGTGCAATGGTCACTTAACTAGATTAAGCAAACTAAACATTTCTGAAAGGAATTTGTAAATGGGAAATTTAGACTCAGTCAATAATCCGTTTATTACTTTAAGAAATTTATCTACAAGTGGTGATGAGTTCACAAGTGCTTTGGGAAAATTACCTCCAAACTTGGACAATACTCAGAAAATGTCAAATATCAAAAAATCAAAGTCTTCTGATTATAGTGAGAATCGTGCTGAAAAACTAAGAATGGATAATATTTCTATTAATGATTACTCAATTACCTTACTTGATATTGATAATATATTATACGATTATTTTGTAAAAGTAATAAAACCAGAAGTAGTAGACACAGGTGGTTCACTTGTAAGTGTACCAGTTCGTCATGCTTCCCCCGAACGTTGGAGTGCAATTCAAAATGATGGTTTTTTTCGTGACAGTAAAGGACAGGCACAACGTCCTATGATTATTTTTATACGTACAAGTGTAACAAAAGATGATAACTTTTCCCCAATTAATAATCAACTTAGTGTTCCATTTGTAAAAAAATTTGATTCAAAAAATATGTACGATAGATTTAGTTTATTAACTGATGTAAATAAAGTATATCAAGTTCATAATGTAACATTTCCTGACCGAGTTGATCTTACTTACGATTTTACGATGTCAACTGAATATGTAGAGCAAATGAATACACTTGTTGAGAAAATCACATTTGCAAGTGACGATTATTGGGGTGATCCTTCTGGATTTAAATTTAGAACTAAGATTGATAGTTTTTCTAATTCAGTTGAGTCTTCCGAAGGAGAAGATAGAAATGTTACTACTACATTTAGTGCAACTGTAAATGCTTTTTTGTTACCTGAGGTATTTGATAATAAAACAACATCTAAACTTTCACTAACACCACGTAAAATTGTATGGGGAGTTGAATATGATCAAAATAGTCAAAGTTTCAGAAATGAACACACAAATAATAGTTTAAATAAAGGAAATAAAAATATTACACTAGATCGTAAAAATCAAAATGTTTTTATAAACAATATTAAAAATAGTTACGAGTTACGATTATTAATGGATGAAGAATTTTATACCATTGAAACCGAAGAAATGCAATTTTATATTACGACAAAATTAGATGAAAACGAAAATGATTTTTTTGTATGGGATTATATGGGAAATAATATCGAGTTAAGACCCGGTGAAATATATGAACAAAAAATAAATAATGAATATACACTTAATATAGAAGTACACGAATCATCTGTACAAATAATAAAATTAAATTTAGTAGGTGTTTAAATAAATTATACTTGATTTTATTTTAATTATTACATATCATAGATTAATGGAAAATAAAATAGAATTAAGTAAAGATGAAATATCCGAAATTACAAGGTTGAATTCTGATTACCAACAAATCGTATTATCTTTGGGTGAACTTGAAATTGAAAAAAAGCAACTTACGGACAAATTATCAAATATTGAAAATTTAGCAAGTGATGCACATACCGAGTTTAAAGACATAACTAAACGTGAAGTTTTATTTAAAGAACGTTTATTTGAAAAATACGGTGACGGTGAAATAGACGTACAATTTGGGGTATATATTAAAAAATAATTACTATTTGTCTATAAATATTAAACTTTGAAATTTTTTATGAATATTTATTCTAAAAAAGGTCAAACTTTAAATATACAATACATAACAACCCAAACAGGAGAATCCAGAAATGGCAGAACGAACAATTAGTCCAGCAGTTTTCACGAATGAAATCGATTCATCACTTCTTTCACAAGGAGTTTCAAATATAGGTGGAGCAGTTGTCGGTCCTTTTAACAGAGGTCCTGCATATGCACCAACCATCGTAACTTCAGCCGCAGAGTTAGAAGATTTATTTGGTACAGCAGATGGTGATTATTATCAACCATTTACAGCAAGTGAATATTTACAACAACAAGGTGTAGTAACAATAGTACGAGTCGGATCACTTGGTGGATATGAGCAAAAAGATGCACTTATTATTAAAGCAACCGTAGAGTCAGTTGATGACGAAAAGTATGAAGCATACTACGGATTAGAAAGTGGAAGTTGTCCAGTTGAAGTCGGTGACGATAGTGTTATCGGTGTCTTGGCAAATTCTTTGATTGTATCTCCTGGTGGAGAGTCAATTGTTGATCTTAGTGGATTTCGTGGTTCTGAAATTGATCCTTTAACAGACGTTATGTTTTATTCCGAAACAGAAGATGCAGACGGAAACTCAGTAGTAAGTTCAAATCTTCGCTCATCTCTTAAGTTAAGAACAACCGATGAAGACGGAGTTGTTCAAAACGTTGGAGATAAAGAAGACGAAAACGGAAATGAAATTCCTAGTGATTATGCGTTCTCGTTAGATCCACGTGATCCTGATAGTTTGAATAACATTTTTGGACGTGCGGCTAAAAAGAATGTAGAACCTGCATACTTTCATGCTTACTTTGAAAATGAGCAAGAAAGATTATACTCAAATGTATTTGCTGGTGTAACATATCGTTTAAGTTGCGACGTTGAAACTGCAATAGGAGCAGGCGAAACAATGCAATTCCAAAACACAATTCTTAACGCAGAAGGTGAAGAAGAAGTTGATTTGTCAACATTCGGTGAAGGAGGAGAGTTTGCTTGTCGTCCAGCAGTAACCCCATTTATTCAGTCCCAAGAAATCAGTGGACGTAGATACGACTTGTTTAGAGTTTATACTCGTAACATGGGAACAAGTGCAAATCGTGAAATCAAAATTGGTATATACAATATCAGAACTCCCGGTAGTATTTCTGGTTCTGATTATGGTACATTTAGTTTGGTTGTTCGTGGATTTCTTGATAACGACAAAACTCAAAATGTAATCGAGAATTATGATGCACTTACACTTGATCCAAATAGTCCTAATTTTGTAGCACGTGTAATTGGTGATCGTTTCACAACAATTGATTCACGTGGTAAAGTAACAGAACACGGTGATTATGGAAACTCAAGTCGTTGGATTCGCATTGAAATGAATCCTGAAATGGTTGCACCTGCAAACGCAATGCCTTATGGTCATGGTTCATATATGTCACCTGTAGGTGGTCTTGAAGTTCCACAACCTCTTTTTAGTCATGTTTCTCAATACGAAAGAAATCCTGGACGTTACTTCAACGGTGCAGTTTTCACAGAAGATACACCAGATGGTATTTTAGATATGCCACGTTCTCAAAAAGACACCCTTGAACTTTTTGCTCCAATTCCTAATGATGCCGGAGAAGCAGGACTTGGATATTACATGGATCAACCTGGATCATATAAAGAAGAAGTCGACGGAGTAACTGAAGAATTTGCAGTTAGTGCTATTGACACAAGTCCATCGGTTGCAGATGAAATTGAAACAAGTAAATTAAGAAGATTCTTGGTTGGTTTCCAACAAGGATTTGATGGTCACGCACCAGGACATCCAATTAATACAGGAAAAGATATTACTCCTACGAATGTACAAGGTCTTGATTGTGCTGGAAGATTCTCATCCGGAACACAAGGATATATTCGTGCGTTTCAAGCATTGAGTAACCAAGACGAGTTTGATATTAACTTGCTTGTAACTCCTGGATTGAGTCTTGATCTTCATAGAACTGTAATCAATCGTGGTGTTGATCTATGTGAAACACGTGAAGATTGTTTTTACATTCTTGATTGTGTAAGTGCTCATAATCAACCAGGTCGTGTAGATGATGCAGTTTCTCAAGCATCTACACTTGATTCAAACTATGCAGCCACATACTATCCTTGGGTTAAAATTATTGATCCGGCAACTAACCGTATCGTTCCTTATCCTCCAAGTTCATTAATGATGGCAGTATATGCTTCTAATGACCAACGTTCTGCTGAGTGGTTTGCTCCTGCCGGACTTAATCGTGGTGGAATCGAGTCAGCAGTATCTGTTATGGATCGTTTGAACTTTGCTGAAAGAGATACTCTTTATGAAGGTAAAGTTAATCCAATCGCTGCGTTTCCTGGTCAAGGTATAGTTGCTTTCGGTCAGAAAACATTGCAAAGAAATGCAAGTGCTTTAGACAGAATTAATGTAAGACGTCTTCTTATCAATCTTAAGAAGTTCATTGCAAGTTCTGCACGATTCTTAATTTTCGAGCAAAATGTAACTGCAACTCGTAATCGTTTCTTGGGTATCGTTAATCCTTATCTTGAAAATGTACAACAAAGACTTGGATTATATGCTTTCCGTGTAATCATGGACGATAGTAATAATACTGCTGACATGATTGACAGAAACATTATGTACGGACAGATTTTCATCCAACCTGCACGTTCAGTTGAGTATATCGTACTTGACTTCAACGTTCAGTCAACTGGAGCATCATTTGGTGCATAATTTGTAATTGTAAACAAAAAAAAAAGAAAAGACCCTCCATTCGGAGGGTCTTTTTTTGTAAACATATATATTTATAGCCATGACAATGACATTAACCGAAATTGTATCCGAGATTCAATATAATGAGTTTTGTAAATTTGTTGATTCAATTAATATTACAAACAAAACAAATTTGAATGAAATTGCAATTCCATCGTCTTTAAAAAAAATATGGTCTTTTGTTACGGAACTAAAAAATTTAGTAAAAGTAAAATTGTTAGATTTAATAAAATTGTTTAAAAATAAAATAGTTTTTAAGTTTTTTGCTAAGATCAAATTTAGTATGGCAAAGTTGTTTTCAATTGTTAAAGCAGGATTTAAAGCATATAAACAAGTTATTAAAGCAATTGGTGAGTACATGGCAAGTACAAAGGTAGGACGATGGACAGAAGATAAATTAAAAGACTTAGACGCATTTCTTGCTAAACATCCGAAAACAAAAAGAATAGCAGGATTAGCAGTTGCTGGTATATTAATTTACATTTGGTTGAATATGACATTTACAGGTAATGCAGATTACGACTTTGATATGGGGGATATGATTATGGCACTTGGAGGGGGGTTTACGTTGTCCACACTATTCGCAGGACCTGAGGGAATGGCATTGTTAACATTGTTTGCGACTGGTGTTATTGGATTATCTTTTCCATGGCCAGGACCACAACATATTCAATTTGTAGGAGCAGTATTATATGGTTCTGCTAAACTTGTTGGACAAAAGTTAAGAAAAGAAAAATAAATACGTATATTTTCATTTGTTAGAAATAATTATTATTAGATGAAAAAACAACTTTTCAAAAATTAATCACATATTTATAGAATATAATTTAAACACAAAAACTGGAGAAATAAAATTATGGCACAAGTAGTTGAAACACAGGAAATGTTCTTTACGGCATTTGAACCGAAGACACAAAATCGTTTTATCATGTACATCGATGGTCTTCCATCTTATCTTATTAAAGCAACGGCACGTCCGAATCTTGCTATTGACGTTCAAACAATTGATCATATCAATATTAAACGCAAACTTAGAGCAGGTAAAGCAGAATGGCAGGATATCTCAATCACACTTTACGATCCGGTAGTTCCAAGTGGAGCACAGGCTGCAATGGAGTGGATTCGTCTTTCTCACGAATCTGTTACTGGAAGAAATGGTTATGCTGACTTCTACAAAAAGGATCTTACAATCAATGTTCTCGGTCCTGTCGGTGATTATGTTGAAGAGTGGACAATCAAAGGTGCGTTCGTGAATAACATGAATCCAGGTACACTTGATTGGTCAACCGGTGAATTCTCAACCGTTGAACTTACTCTTTCATACGATTACGCAATTCTCCAATACTAAAAAAAACTTTCCAGTTTTTTAAACTTAAAAAAAACTTCTCTTCTTGAGAAGTTTTTTTTTTTAAATATATATTTATGATTATGAACACAACAAACTTTAATAAAATAGTAAATGAACTTTTTTGCGAAATAAAAGATGAATACGAAAAAGCAGAAGTAACCGAAGGACTTAGTTCTGCAATGAATTCACTTCTTAAATTTTTGTTGGCAAAAGTTAAAAAAGGAACATTTCAAAGAAATTACGATGTTGATACTTCTTCTGGTAGAATGGAGTTTATTACTAAGGGTGGAAAAAGAATAGTAATAAGTGATGCTAAACTTGGTATTTTGGTATATAAATCTTGGAAGAATAAAAAAGATAAAGAGTTTTTTGATTACAGTGAACATAGTGATATTTTAAAGTTTGCATTAAAATCATAAACTTGTAAAAAAAACTTGCCATTGTATATATGTATATTTATAGTATATATAAAATATACAATTTAAAAGGTTACAAATTATGGCAAATGAAAATGATAAAGTAGACATTCCTCAGGAAGTAAGAGAGGCATTGCAACGCAACAATAACGCATCAACTGCAAATCAAAGTGCAACAACACAAAGCACACGCACAGAAGCAACAAGTACGCAAAATACTGCTCCTTCTAATGCAAGTAAGTCAACTGATGTTGTACAAAAAGTAGAATATCCTACTGAAGTTGTAGATTTACCAAGTCGTGGTTGGTTTTATGAACCAACTTCACCACTTGCATCTGGTAAGATTGATATTAAATACATGACTGCACGTGAAGAAGATATTCTTACGAGTCAAAATTTAATCAAAAAGGGAGTCGTTCTTGACAAACTTCTTGAAGCATTGATTGCAACACCAGGTGTTAATCTTGATGATGTATTAGTTGGTGATAAAAATGCGATTTTTATAGCAGCCAGAATTCTTGCTTACGGAAAAGATTATAACATTAAGTTTAAAGACCCATCCACAAACGAAGATGTACAAGATGTAATTGATTTATCAAAGATCGAACCAAAGGAATTTGATTTTGAAAATTACGAACGTGGTTCTAATTTGTTTGAGTTTGAACTTCCATTTTGCAAAAAGAAAGTACATTGGAGTTTGTTGTCTCATAAAGACGAACAAAACATTGATGCTGAACTTAAAGCAATGAAGAAGTTTACAAAAAATAAAAATGAAACTAACGAAGTAACAACACGATTGAAATATGTTATCAAAGCAATTGATGGAAATGATGATCGTAATTCAATCAAGCAATTTGTTGATCGTGAACTTCTTGCACGTGATAGTTTGGCATTTCGTGAGCATATCAAGGAAAATACTCCTGATTTAGACATGACGTTTAATTTTGAATCGGAAGATACTGGATATGAAGAAAGGATGACGATCCCTTTAGGGGTCGACTTTTTTTACCCTTCCACCCGAGTATAGAATTCAACTTCACGAAGAAGTTTTTAATCTTGCTTATTATAGTCAAGGAGGATTTACACAAGATATTGTGTATAATCTACCGATATATCTTCGCAGATTTTATATCAGAAAACTCGTTGACATACGCAATAAAGAAAACGAACAAGTGGAAAAAGCACAAGCATCTGCGAAGTCAAAATCTCCGAGTATGCCAAATAAACCTTCTATGCCAAGTAGGTCATCTTTTAGATAGCATTAATTAGTTAATCATTTAACTTAATTTACAGAAGTCGTATATTTATCAATATATACGACTTTTTGTATTTATAACATAAATCTAATTAATGACATGAAAAATATAACAGAACAAGAACAACAATTAAATGAATTCATCGGTGGAATTGTAAACGCAATTTTTTCTGGAAAAGCAAGAAAAATTGCAAAAAGCAAATTAGAAGATCCTCGTTTGGCAAATTCTTTACAAAAGTATATTGATAATACTGAAAAATTTCGTCAAGAACTAAAAAGTATTGGGTATTCAAGTAAAGAAGATTTAAAAAAAGCATTAGCAAAAAATCCAAAAGTAAAAGACTATATCGAGTTTTAATACATGGACGATAAAGATGTAATAGATTTTGCTTCTAATCTTCAAAAATCAGTTGGAGATGGGTTACTTCCTACCCAAAACCAAATTAATGATGTTACTAAGCAAATATCTGAAAATCTAAGTTCAGGTGAAATAGATTCTGCAATAAATATTGTAGGTAGTGATAAAGTAAAGGAGTTATCAACACAACTTACTGCATCTGCATCAATGTACGAAAAAATAAAAACCGAGGCAATGTCAGTTACACGTGAATTGGTAAAAGCAAATAATGAGTCAGAACTTGAAGAAAAAATAAAACAACAAACTGCTTCACTAAATCAAAGAATTGCAAATACACAAAGTGCAATAACAGAATCACAAAACAAACTTATGCCAAATTTGCAAAGTGAGTTAGCAACGGCACAAACAAAACTTTCTTTGATGGATAAAACAGATGTAGGATATACCGATCAATTAAACAAAGTCAAAGAAATAGGTACAAGTATTGAACAAGAAAAATTAAGAGTTGCTGATATAATAGGTCAACAAGCAGGTCTCACTAAATTAAAAGACGAGGAGTTAGCAAAAGCAAGTGAATTACTAGATAAGGATAAAAGCATATATGATATGCGAATGGAAATTGCAAAAAACTCACGTGAGTTGGTGGAATCTACGAAAGAACAACTTGATGCAACTGAAAAACTAGAACGTGTTCTTGAACGTATAGGAGATAATTTCAAGGAACTACTTGAAGATAACAGAGATTTAATTAAGGAGTTTCATAGTGAAGTTGATTCTATGGCAGATGGAATTACAAATACACTTAAAAAAATACCTGTTATAGGAAACTTACTTGCCACAAGTATTCAAGGACCATTAAAAGAGGCAGCCAATAAAGTAAAAGAAGATTTTACGGCCGGATTTCTTAAAATGGCAGAGGCAGCTAGTAAACCGGGAGCAAATTTAGTTGATACATTAAAAGCAGGTTTACCCGAAGTGATGGGTGCAATCAAGGGTATAGGTTCAATGTTTATGTCAGTATTAACAGGTCCGGTTCTGATACTTGGTAGTATTGCTACATTGTTGTATTTGGCATTTTCAAGATTTCAAGCACTTGAAAAATCTACACAAGAATTCCGAAATGAACTTGGGTTGTCGTATGGAGCAATGGAGCAAATACAAAAAGATGCCATTTCAGTAAACAAAGAATTGGCATATTTTGGAGTAAGTATTGAAGAAGCAGTTGGATCAGCAAAAGCATTAGTAGAAGAATTTGGAAATGTTAATCATGTTACACGTGGACAAATAGAATTAGTTTCAAAGTTAAGTGCAGGATTAGGAATCAGTCAAGATGCAGCCGCAGGTGCTTTAGTTAAGTTTATGGAAATGGGAGCACCGAGTGATGAAGTAGCACAAAACTTAACACTTGCAACTGCCGAACTTAGTAATCTTGCTGGAGTTCCTGCTGGTAAAGTTATGGAAGATGTTGCAAACGCAAGTGAGGATGCAATATTAGCAATTGGTAATATGCCAAGAAATCTAGCAGCCGCAGCCGTTGAAGCAAGACGCATGGGAAGTAGTTTAGATTCTGCGGCCGCAACTGCAAGTCACTTACTTGATTTTGAAAGTAGTATTTCGTCGGAAATGAAATTGGCAAGTATGATGGGACGTCATGTTAATTTTCAAAAAATGCGACAACTTGCAATGGATGGTGATTTAGCAGGTATGCAAAAAGAGCAATTGCGTATCATGAAAGAAATGGGTGGATTTGATCGTATGAATCGTTTTCAAAAGCAAGCACTTGCAGAAGCACTTGGAACGAGTGTAGAAGAACTCACCAAGATGAATAAAATTGAAAAAGAAAATGCTGAGTTTGCACGTGAAAATCCAGAACTGGCTGCCGAGTATCAAAAGCAGTTGGAAGCACTTCGTGGTGGTGAAGAAAAAAGTTTAGCACAACAAGCAGAAGCAAGAATGAAGCAAGAAATTCAACAAGCAAAAATGAATGCTCTGCAAAATCAATTTAATCAAATGATGGTAGAAATGGGTGAAGCATTATTACCTGTTATCAATGGATTAATGTCAGCACTTGTACCTATATTAAAAGTTATAGGATTTTTATTAAAATTAATCGTTGCACCATTTGCGTTAATAGGTGATTTAATTGCGGCCATTACAGGTGATACAAGTCGTTTGAAAGAACGTTTCAGTGACTTTGGAAGCACGGCAATAACAATCGTGGGATCACTTGGAGTTGCACTTGTGGTCGCAATGAAAATGGGTTCTACTTCCATGACAGGACTATTTTCTTCATTTGGAGATATGATAAAAGGAGCATTGAAAAAAGTAGCAGGATTAGGTTCTGCAAT
>MDTC01085825.1_pt1 | contig 30202 bp, 23 predicted proteins | sample 811181 | NCBI WGS metagenome assembly MDTC01 (sample SAMN05326644, study PRJNA326480) | marine metagenome | isolation source: seawater | place: Pacific Ocean: North | collected 2011 | reverse complement strand
AGAAGCTAAAGAGGTGCCGGACATCGAGTTTAAGAATGCCCTTGAAAGTGCAAAAGAAACTACAACTGTACTGACAAAAAAACAGCTAAAAAAGCAAGCTCGAAAACTTAAAAAACAACAAAAGAAACAAGGCAAAATAGAAAAATAATAAAAAGAGTAAACTTACTTTTTATTCAATTTTTGCTGTACCCAATCACTGAATTTTTCTTGATTTTCCGAATAAGGGTAACCTTCAGGGTAAACGCCCTTCAATCTTGTTAAAAATAGATTAACTACCTCTTTTTTAACAATCTCTGCGTGGTCCTCATAGTTTAAGCCTTGGGTGGAGATTAATTTTTCCCAAAATAAGTTTACTTGACCGGGACGTAAACTAATTTTTGGTTTGGGATATAACTCGTGGGTTCCCGTTAAGGTGCAAACCACAATGGGAAGTTGCAAGTCTAAAGCTACTTTAAATGCGCCCCGTTTAAGATCTAAAAGGTAGTCTTCCGAAAAGTTTGACCAGCCCTCAGGAAATACAATAATATGTGCGCCTTTGTTGCCTTGCTTTTTCATATTTCTAAGACTTTGAATACGTGAAGCCTTACTTGATCGATCAACGGTAATGTAAAGTTTCTTTACCAATATGCCAATGAAGGGATAACTGGTTAACTCTTTTTTGCCAATAAATTTATAAATATCAGGCATATAAGCCGTTGCAATAAGTGCATCTAAATCAGAACGATGATTAATGACGATAACACTTTGAGGGAGTTTGTCAAGCAAACTGGTGTGGTGCTGTTTTACTCGAACACCCCAGAGAAAAAGTATCAATTTAGTTACTATAGCAGGCCAACGGTGTGCCGCTCGATAGGTCAAGTTCCCAAGAGACAACAGAATTATTTCAACGACAAAAAAAACACTTCCCAAGAGGATGAAAATAAGAAGTGAATAGATTGTCCAAAGGGCGGTGAAGAATGATTTAATCATGAGCTTATGTATAAACAAAAGTACAAAAGTTCTATAAATAGAAGCTTTAATTTCCATTTATACAAACAAGTACTTAACTTCATTGATCATGAATAATTACGATTATGATTACCTAATAATAGGTTCAGGTTTTGGAGGAAGCGTTAGCGCACTGCGACTTGCGGAAAAGGGATATAAAGTGCTTGTCGTGGAGCGGGGCAAATGGTTTAAGGATAGTGATTTTCCTAAAACGAATTGGAATCTATCCAAATGGTTGTGGTTTCCAAAAGTGAGGTTTTTTGGAATCCTAAAAATATCTTTCTTTAAACACGTTTCTGTGATAAGTGGATCAGGAGTTGGTGGAGGTTCATTGGTTTATGCAAATACACTTCCAGTTCCAAAATCTCCATTTTTTAATAATGGTTCTTGGGCAGACTTGGCCGATTGGGAAGAAGAACTTAAACCCCACTATCAAGTGGCACTAAAAATGTTGGGTGCTGCAAAAAATCCAAAGCTTTTTGATAGTGATTTCGTTGTCCAGGAAGTGGCAAGAAGATTAGGGAAGGAAGATAAATTTGAAGCCACTGACGTTGCCGTTTTTTTCGGTGAACCAGGGAAGGAAGTGTCAGACCCATATTTTGATGGCAAAGGTCCTACCCGAACAGGGTGTACGCACTGTGGGGCATGCATGACTGGTTGCAGGCACAATGCAAAAAATACGCTAGATAAAAACTATCTGCACTTAGCGCAACAATTAGGAACTGAAATTTGGGCAGAAAAAGAAGTCGTTGAGGTCAAACCCTTAAGCCCTGATGGAGAGAGAGGCTATGAAATTGAGGTAAAAGATTCTACCAGCTTCTTCAAGAAGAAAAGAAAAGTTCGCGCCAAAGGAGTGATTTTTTCGGGTGGAGTTATAGGGTCGGTTAAATTGATGCTTCAGTTGAAGCAGAACGGCGCTCTTCCCAATTTATCGGATAAGCTAGGTACTGAAATCCGAACAAATAATGAAGCCTTAATACCTGTAACGAGTATTGATTTGAAAGGGAAGGATTACAGCAGGGGAGTAGCTATTGGATCAATTTTGCATACCGATGAAAACACTCATTTAGAGCCTTGTAGATACTCTTACGGCTCGGGTTTTTGGCGGATACTTGCTTGGCCAATGACCAAAGGAAAAAATGTGTTTGAGCGTCTGGGAAATCTAAGTTTGAATATTATCAAGCGACCTATTGCTTTTTTGAAATTGGTTTTTGTTCGGGATTGGGCAAAGAAAACGCCTATAATTTTATTTATGCAGACTTTAGATAGTACGCTTCAATTTTCCTTGAATGCAATTGGCCGAATGAACTCCAAAGTATCTACAGGTAAAAGACCCACACCCTTTATCAAAGAGGCGCAAGAGATAGCTGAACATTTTGCAGATATTACCAACGGTATTCCAACCACAATGAATTTGGAAACGTTATTTGCTAATCCCTCTACGGCTCATATTCTAGGAGGTTGTCCTATGGGTAAAGATGAGAAGCACGGGGTAATTGATAAAGAGAATAAGGTTTTTGGGTATAAAAATATGTTGGTCTGCGATGGCAGTATGATAAGTGCAAACCCTGGCGTAAATCCTTCCTTAAGTATCACAGCAATAAGTGAACTTGCCATGACTAAAATTCCAGTTAAGAAAGCTTAGTAATTGGCTTTCTAGATGACAGGGGGGCTGCCTGGTCAAAAATATTTCTATTATATAAGTTAAAAATTCTAAGCAGGGAAAAGGGCTATTTTCACCGTCCTTTTTCTATTTTTGCTAAGCAATGCAAGGGAAAGTCTTAGAGCTTATTTTTAAACACCGGTTCTCAAGTTTTGATAAAGAATGTCAGGAGGGGGTATTTCATCAAGATGCCCTGTGGCGTGAGCTCGTTTCCTTAGCTGAGACTACTAAATTTGGTAAGTCATACGGTTTTGATAAAATAGAGCATCTAAAACAGTTTAAGGCAAATATTCCAATTCAAAGCTACGAATCATTGGAAGAGGATATTCTTCAGATGAAAAATGGGGCAGAAGATATACTTTGGCCAGGGCAGATTAAAATGTTTGCCAAAAGTTCTGGAACAAGCAATTCCAAATCGAAGTACCTCCCTTTGTCGAAAGCGTCCCTTTATGAGAATCATTTCAAAGGAGGTAAAGACATACTCAGTATTCACTGTCAGCATTTTCCAAATTCAACGGTGTTTGATGGAAAAAATGTGTCAGTAGCGGGTTCTTTTGATGAGCAAAATGAAAGAAGGGCTATCGGGGATTTATCTTCCTTATTATTAGCAAACTTACCCCCTTGGGTTGAGTTTAATCGATTACCCAAAAAAGAAACTGCTTTAATGACTGATTGGGAGTCCAAAATTAATAGAATTAGCACGGAGTTGACCCGTAAAAATGTGGCGAGTATTTCTGGAGTCCCGAGCTGGAACCTCATCCTGTTAAGACAAGTATTGGCTAAAAGTGGAGTGACACATTTAAGGGAATTGTGGCCAAACTTTCAATTGTATATGCATGGGGGTGTAAATTTTGAACCCTATAAAAAAAGTTTTGAAGAGATAGTAGGTCCCGGAGAGTTTACTTTTTTAGAAACCTATAATGCATCCGAGGGTTTCTTTGCCATCCAGGATAAATTCGGAGATGAAGCAGCAGGCTTAGCCTTGCTGTGCAACCATGGAGTTTTTTATGAATTTTTACCCTTGCCTGACTTACATAAGAAGGAGAATACAACAATTCAATTAGAGGAGGTAAAGTTAGGGGTATCGTATGCCTTGATTATAAGCACTAAAAGTGGCCTGTGGCGCTATATGATTGGTGATACCATTCGCTTTACAACCCTCAAACCCTATCGAATAAAAATAACCGGACGTATTCGATACTTTATCAATGTATTTGGTGAAGAATTGATTGAGGACAATTCCAATAAGGCCTTAGCTTCCGTTTGCGAAAAATTGAATTGCGAAGTCAGTGAATATACTGTAGGGCCCATATTCCCTGATAAGTATGGAAAAGGAGGGCACCATTGGTTGATTGAATTTAAAAAAGCGCCTACTAAGCTGATTGAATTCAAAGAGGCGTTAGACTATGAGTTAATGAAACAAAACTCAGATTATGAGGCGAAACGGACAGCTGACTTAGGCTTACAAGCACCAACAATTCTCTCACTTTCCAAGGGAGTTTTTTACCAATGGCTTAAAGCCAAGGGCAAAATGGGAGGGCAACATAAAGTGCCTCGGCTGCAAAACCATCGAAAAGTTATCGATGAAATTCTTCAACTTATAAAAGACCATTAAGCTTAGTTTTCTCCCTTGTTTCGCTTTGCTCTTTTCCTGTTAATCGGAATTCCTCTTCTTCAATTGGTACTCGCCTCCATTATGGACTGATTAGATCATGAGCTAATGAGCGCTATGAAAAAGTGCTTAAGTTCAGTATTTATTTTTTTAGATACTTTTTACATGTAATCTTATCAATAGAAAATCTAGATTAGTTTTTAAAAAAACGAAAGTCTAGATATCTTTATACCATAAATTTTAAAAGTATGCAATTATTAGACGGCAAAGCAATGGCTCAAACCATTAAGGAAGAAATTAAAATAGAGGTTGATAAACGGATTGCTTCTGGCGAAAAGCGGCCACATCTTGCAGCTATTTTAGTAGGAACAGATGGAGCTAGCGAGACTTATGTGGGCCACAAAGTAAAAAGTTGCGATCAAGTTGGTTTTGAATCTACGCTGTTGAGATTTCCTGATTCTACCAGTGAGGAAGAAGTTTTAAACGCCGTTCAAGAGTTAAACAATGACGCAAGTGTTGATGGGTTTATTGTCCAGCTGCCACTGCCCAAACACATCAATGCAGAAGCTGTCATCAATGCGATTGCTCCAGAAAAGGATGTCGACGGATTTCATCCAGAGAATATTGGAAAGCTAACCTTAGGCCTAGAAACATTTGTTTCTGCAACCCCTAAAGGCATTATCACTTTACTAGATCGAGCTAATGTTAAAACTGAAGGTATGCATTGCGTTGTTGTGGGAAGGAGTAATATTGTAGGTAGACCGATGAGTATATTGATGAGTGCCTCAAGTAATCAAGGAAATGCTACCGTCACGCTCTGTCATTCCCGAACTGAAAATTTGAAAGAAATTTGCTTGCAAGCTGACATACTTATTGTCGCTTTAGGAAGGGCAGAGTTCATCACAGGAGATATGGTCAAAGAAGGGGTTACGGTAATTGATGTAGGTATTAGTAGAGTGGCAGACCCTTCAAAAAAGCGTGGATATGCACTAAAAGGGGATGTCCATTTTGATAGCGTTTCTCCGAAGTGTGAATTTATAACTCCAGTTCCGGGAGGAGTGGGTCCGATGACCGTAGTGTCTTTGATGCAAAACACCTTGCGCGCAGCGGAAGAAAAATAAACCTAATATTCCTATAATAGATCTTATTTATCTGCACTATTTTTCAATTTATTGCGAAATAGCTTGAAGGACGAGCGTTAGAAATAGAGATAAATTGAGTACAGTCCAATTTAATCTTAAAGTTTAATTGAATAAGCACCTATAATTTTAGTTCAATTACTTCAGAATGCTTATTTTTATAAAAACTTAAAAAAATGAAGATAAAATACTTTTTAATTATCCTTTTTTTCCATTTAAATTTTGTAAAAGCTCAGGTAGAGTCTTACGAATTTATTCAAACATACACAATTGCTGATCTGGAACAAGTGGTTGCCGATTTTGGCGCAACAGGTGCACTTGTACCCGAATACGAAGTTGATTTGTATCGAGTATTTTATCGGACAGAGTACAACGACAGTTTAACGCTTGTAACTGGTGCTCTAGCTATTCCTAGAAATATGAATTGTAAGCCACCACTCATAAGTTATCAGCATGGGACTAGCTCTGAAAAATTAGGTGTGCCATCATACGGAAGCGGTGAGCTATTTATATGTTTGGTCTTTGCCGCAGAAGGGAATGTCTTAGTTGCTCCTGATTATATAGGTTTGGGTGGGTCAATCATTGATTTGCATCCTTATCAACATGGATTTTCTCAAGGCCATTCTGCAATCAATCTAATGAGAGCAGCACGCGATCTGCAATCGGATTTATCATTTGAGCTAAATAATCAATTATTCCTTTTTGGTTATTCTCAAGGAGGGCACGCAACAGCCGCAACGGCTAAATATATTGAAGAGTTGTATCCAGATGAGTTCAATGTTACTGCAGCTATGCCAATGAGTGGAGCGTATGATCTTTCTGGTTCTCAAGCGGACTTTGTAGATAATGGACAGCCCTATGCAACTCCAGGTTATTTGCCCTATATTGTTATGGGATATCAATCGGTTTATCACGATTTGTATGATAGCATACAAGAAGTTTTCATTTCACCTTATGATTCATTAATGCCGTACTATTTAATCGGGCATAATTTTGATATGAGTTTTATTAATGGGCAATGCGACCCTTTTCCTTTAAATATGTTTACAGCGCAGACTATAGATGCTTTTTACAACGACCCAAATTATCCATTTAAGGTAAGATTAGAAGAGAATGATTTGTTAGATTGGACTCCTAAAACCAAGATTCGCATGTACTATTGTACAGGTGATGAGCAGGTTTACTACAGAAACTCGGAGGTTGCAGATTCTGTATGGAATTACAATGGCGCTCCTGACGCACAGGCCGTCTTCTTAACTAATGAGGACCATGGTGGATGCATTGATGACGCATTAATCGCAGCAAGATTGTTTTTTGGTAATTTACTAAATAATGGCATTGAAATTTTGATAAATTACGATCCTGCTGCCAACTCATATACCGTGGATGTGCTTGGAGAGGATATAGATAACTATGATGTTTTGTGGTCAGATGGAAGCACTGGAACAAGCGTTTCTAATGTGCAAGCCTCTATATTTTACGAGGTAGAATTAACGCACAAAACAACAGGCTGCGCAAATGACAAACGATTTAACGTAGAGAGTGTTACAGGATTAAGCACTCAAACTGATCAAATTGTAGTGAATGTTTATCCCAACCCAAGTAGCCAGTTTATTGTACTTGACATAAATCTAACGTCCAATGAAACAGTGAAAATAATGGATAATCAAGGAAAAATTGTTTACGCATTTGATTTTCAATCGGGCACTGAGCCTATGGTAAATATTTCAGCCTTAAGTGCAGGGGTATATTATTTGCATATTGGTGAAAGTGTACAACATCAAGGTTCTTTTGTGAAAAAATAAATTTTACTTCAAAAGCGTTACTTCTTTATGAAATATTTTATTGTTGGGTGTTTTCTACTGATAAGTGCCTGTGCGCAACAAGAGCAATTGGACTTACATCACGATTGTTCAAGCATTCTATCGCAAAATGGCCAAAAGATTTTAGAAAATGCATATTATAAGGTGGTCCAAAACAAAGGTGTTTTTGCAATAAAGGAAAAAAAGAGTTTAGACGATACCTTAAGTCAAACGATTTTTAATATTTCACCGGTCTATCCAATAACTGATTCTGCTGACTGGTCAATAGACTTTAAGGGCAAAGGATTTGAAATGACTAAATCGACTCTAGTAGCCGAAACTACGAGCTATGATTCAGATGCGAGTTATGGAATTTACAGTCTACAATCAGGAGCGCGTATTCTAGAATATACTTACGATAAATTAGAGGTTTTGTTTGTTGATGAATCCAACAAGCGTTACTTAGGATTTTATTCAAAAAATGGTGCACCATCAACAAAAATAAGGTCCATTAGTAAAGAAAACACCTTAGGAATTTTCAACTATGCAAGCCAAGATGGCTTGCTAAAAACAATTAGTTTGGAAGCTATTGATGCCAATTGGCTAGATATTTTAGATGTATCCAATCCGGTTCTAGAACTCATGCCAATCGAAGACAATGCGATTCAGTTGAATGCAGGAAAGAAATTGTATTTCACTGCACAGGATGGATTCGCTGATGAGGGTGTCGATTTTGATTTAAAAGTCATTTTTTACACCACGGATACCTACAAACCAGTTGAATTTACGCTAGAGGTAAGGGCTAATCAATTACTTATACCTAAAGATTTTAAGCACAGTATATTTCAATTAGAATCACTTTAGTTTCGTAATTTTACGCGATGATTAAAACGAATGCAGAAAGTCAGCAGTTTGACAGCAAGCTCGCTTTGCCTGTTATGGAAAGCTTCTACACCATACAAGGTGAAGGCTACCATCAAGGTACAGCAGCATATTTTATTCGTTTGGCTGGTTGTGATGTTGAATGCCCGTGGTGTGATGTGAAAGAGAGTTGGGACGCTCAGGAGCATGAAATTGTTCCTTTACTTACCCTAAAAGATTTACTCGGGGAGTCTAAGGCTGAAATTGTAGTCGTTACTGGAGGAGAACCAGCCATGTATGATTTGGATCCATTAACAAGCATGATTCATTCTATGGGATTAAAAACACATATTGAAACCAGCGGAGCTTATCCGATTACGGGCGATTGGGATTGGGTTTGTGTTTCTCCTAAGCGATTTAAAAAAGCACTTAAAGAATGCATTGATTTAGCAGATGAGCTAAAGGTTATAATAGCACATGAAAATGATTTCAGGTTTGCCCAAAAGTATGCTCTATTAGTGAATATGAAATGTAAGCTTTTTCTTCAGCCAGAGTGGAGCCATAGTGAAGACTTGATGCCAGAAATTATTTCTTATGTAAAGGAAAACCCTCACTTTAGAATTTCTCTGCAAGTCCATAAGTATATGAATATACCCTAGTATTAATCTTCTACCTATTAAGTAAATTTGGCACGACTTTTAACACCTACTACTTGAAAAGAACGAATATGAAAATACATATATATTTGCTTGTAATATTGCTATTCACTTCGTGCAATACACAGCTTGGTCTAGCCCAGAATGAAGGGAGTAAAAAGGCGCAAGAAGCTTACAAAAAGGCTGATGAACATTTAGTGTTTGGTCGGTATCAATTGGCGATGGAAGGCTTTGAAAAAGCAGTAAGCATAGATCCCAACTTTATCGATGCTCGATTGCAATTAGCCAACCTCTATCAGAATCTTTATTTAGACTATGAAAATGCTGCTGTTCAATACGAGGCAATCATAAGTGCTGACTCTAACTTGACCAAAACCTATTACGAAATTGGAAGGTGCTTCCTTTATCTCAAAGATTGGGAGAAAGCTCAATTTTATGCGAAAAAATATGAAGACAAAAGAAAACCTTCCAGCTATACAGATTGGCTATCAAGTGTTTTACTTGGAAGCATCGAATTGTCAAAAAATGCAGTGGCTAATCCGGTAAATTTTAATCCACAGAATTTAGGTCCAGCCGTTAATTCTGAGCAAGCAGAGTATTTTCCATCCATAACAGCGGACAATGAATTTGTATATTTTACCGTAAACAATAAACAGGGTAGGTACCCCAATGAGGATATTTATTCGGCACAATTTCTAGACGGTGAATGGAAAGCCAGAGAAGCTGTCAAAGGCGTGAACAAACAAAATACTCAGGAAGGGGCGCACAGCATAACACAGGATGGCAGGTATTTATTTTTTGCTAGTGACCGAATGGAAGACAATTATGGCCGGTTCGATATTTACATCGCAAAAAAAGAAGGAGAGGAGTGGCGTGCTCCAGTGAATATGGGACGTGCTATAAATTCTAGAAATTGGGAATCCCAGCCGGTTATTTCTGCTGACTCTAAGCAACTTTTTTTAGTGAGAAAGAGTGATGATGGATACGGAGGCAGTGATATATATATTTCTACTATTGATGGAAATGGTCAGTTTGGAGAATTACAAAATCTAAGCGGGGTTATCAATACACCAGGTGATGAACAGCGACCTTATCTGCATCCAGACGGAAAAACGCTGTATTTTGCTTCTAACGGCCATCCTGGATTGGGGAAAACAGATGTTTATAAGAGTTCATTGAAAGAAGATGGGGAATGGAGCGTTCCTGTCAATTTAGGATATCCCATAAATTCAAGTGAAGTCGAATTTGGTTTGTATGTAGCCGCCGACGGAAAAACTGCTTATTTTTCATCAAATCGTGAGGGAGGTTTTGGGGATATGGATATATACAGCTTTGAGCTTCCTCGGTCTGCTCAGCCTGCAGTGGTCATAAGTGTAAAGGGATTGGTAAGGGATAGAATAAGCAAAGAATACCTTAGGGCAAATATTAAAATTTCCGAATTAGAGAGTGGAGCAGTCTACAAGACCTTAAGTTCAGATGTCGTAAATGGAAGTTTTTTAGTAACACTTCCTGCTGGATACAATTATTCTTATGCTGCTAATGTAGAAGGTTATTTGCCTTATTCAGCGTCATTTTCATTAGAGGATAGCCTAGAGGGAAAAGTGCTTGAGTTAATCGCGGAAATGACTAGAATTGGAGTAGGACAAGAATTTATTTTAAAGAATATTTTTTTCAGCAGCGGTCAGGCCGTACTCAAGGAATCCTCAAAAGTCGAATTGGCAGTTTTACTTGATTATTTGCAAGAAAACAATTCCTTGAAACTGGAGGTCGGAGGACATACGGATAGTGATGGAACTGAGGAGTACAATTTGATTCTTAGTGAGCAAAGAGCAAAAGCCGTGTTTGATTATTTACTCAAGCAAGGAGTATCCTCTTCTCGATTGACTTATAAGGGGTATGGAGAAAGTCAGGCCATAGTTCCTAATGATAGCGAGGAGAATAAAGGAATAAATAGACGTACAGCGTTTAAAGTGATTTAGGCTAAGGTGGGGAAGTTTTACTTAGTGTTATTTATACACTTTGATTGCTTGAAAGAAATACTTAAAAAAAGCATAAAAGCCTTGAATCAAGCGAAAAATAAATACTAACTTTACAGGCCTAATCAAACGAATACTATGGCAGTGTTAGGCAATCAAATAGCTCGCAATTCATTGATGAATTTAGGAATAAAAACTACGGGTAAACAGTTTTGGAACCTTTCTAGTGATGATTTAGCTAAGAAGACGATTGAATTGAAACAAGGTGTTTTTGCTGATAACGGAGCAATAGCTATTAATACGGGTGAATTCACGGGAAGATCACCGAAAGATAGGTTTATTGTAAAAGATGCTACCACAGAAAATGCTGTAGACTGGAATGCCATTAATTTACCGTTCTCCACGGAAGATTTTGATAAGCTTGAAGAAAAAATAATCAACTATTTTGCCAATAAGGATTTGTATATAAGAGATGCATATGCATGTGCTGATCCGACATATCGATTGAATATTCGTGTAGTTAATGAATTCCCATGGAGCAACATGTTTGCTTACAATATGTTCTTGCGTCCTACGGAAAGGGAATTGGAAAATTTTACACCGGAGTGGACCATATTAAATGCGCCAGGTTTTATGGCTGTCCCTGCTGAAGATGGCACAAGGCAGCACAACTTTGCCATAATTAACTTCACTAAGAAAAGAATTATTATTGGAGGCACAGGGTATACCGGTGAAATTAAAAAAGGAATATTTTCCGTTCTTAATTTTATTTTGCCTCATTCTAAAAATGTGCTTAGTATGCATTGTTCTGCCAATATTGGAAAGGAGGGTGATACGGCCTTGTTCTTTGGTTTGAGTGGCACGGGTAAAACGACCTTGAGTGCTGATACGAATAGAGCCTTAATTGGCGACGATGAGCATGGTTGGTCAGAAGATGGCGTGTTCAATTTTGAAGGTGGATGTTATGCGAAAGTGATTGACTTGAATGCAGAAACGGAGCCGGATATATATCAAGCCATTCGTTCAGGAGCTATCTTGGAGAACATCGGATTTCAAGAAGGGAATGCTCCAGATTATGCGGATTCAACTATTACTTTAAATACACGGGTTTCTTACCCAATAAATCATATAAAGAATAGAGCAGAACCTTCGAGAGGAGGGATACCAAAAAACATCTTCTTTCTTACCTATGACGCCTTCGGTGTTTTGCCTCCTATTAGTAAATTGACTAACGAGCAAGCCATGTATCACTTTATGAGTGGCTTCACCTCCAAGGTTGCAGGAACTGAAGTAGGAATAACCGAACCAAAAACGACTTTCTCTGCATGTTTTGGGGCAGCATTTTTACCGCTTCATCCTTCTGCTTATGCAAAGATGCTCGGAGAAAAGCTAAGGTCTTCCGGAGCTAATGCTTGGTTAGTAAATACCGGTTTGAGCGGTGGTGGTTATGGTGAGGGTAAACGGATGAGTTTAAAAGTTACCCGTGCCTTGATTAATGCTGCATTAAATGGTAGTTTAGTGAATGTAAAATATGAGAAGCATCCTGTTTTTGGTGTAATGATGCCGATGGATTTGGATGGAGTATCAAACCATGTGTTGAATCCAAGAAATACTTGGAGAGACAAAGAAGCCTACGATGCATCTGCAGTTAAGCTTGCCGAAGCTTTTAAAAGTAACTTCACAATCTTCGAAAAAGAAACAGCCACATCGATTGTAAAAGCTGCTCCATTGTGCGAGTGATTTTTTAAATATTAGTATAAATACACTACCTTCTTTTTGAATAAACAGCGGGTGTTGCATTTCATCAAGGTAATTGATTCGGTCTTTGTTTAGAAAAATGTTTGTCTTTAGTTTATGCAAGTCTTCTATTCCAATAATATTATCAATACATCCATCTTCATTGAAGGACAGGAACATATCCATCTTACTAAAGTACTTAGAAAGCGTGAGGGAGATGAAGTGACAATATGCAATGGCAGCGGTTTAATGCTTAGTGCAAGAATTGTTTCTATATCCAAGAAACAGACGGTTTTGGAGAAAATGGAAATATTGGCACAGGAAAAGGTAAATACAAATAAATTAATTCTCGCTGTAGCTCCCACTAAAAATATTGATCGCTATCAATGGATGATTGAAAAGTGTACGGAAATAGGAATAAGTAAAATTATTCCATTTTACAGTAAGCATTCAGAAAGAAGAAGGCTGAAATTAGATCGTTTACAGCTTATTGCATTATCTGCCATGAAACAAAGTAAAAGCTTATTCTTACCTGAAATAATAGAACCAATAAGTTTTAAGGATTTGCTTAAAATGGAATCAGTTAATCAGAAGTGCCTAGCGTATATGGAAGAGGAGACGACAACCATTGATAAGCTAATTCCCAGGCTGAATAGAAAAGAAGAACTGTTAATTGCCATAGGTCCGGAAGGGGGCTTCTCTGAGGAAGAATTTCAACAAGCGAAAACAAATGGCTTCGCGCCAATATCCTTAGGGTCAAAACGTTTAAGAACAGAGACAGCTGCTGTATATAGTGCTGTTGCATATCAGTTATTATGAGAAAAATATTATCCTTGTTTGGTATACTTTTTATCGGAAGTCATCTATTCGCGCAAGAAAACTTACAACTTGCCTTGCTAAAATATAATGGAGGAGGAGATTGGTATGCCAATCCAACAGCATTACCCAACCTGATTGACTTTTGCAACAAGCAGTTAAATATGAATATTAACTATGAGCCAGCAACCATTGATGTGAGTAGTCCGGAAATTTTCAATTATCCATTTATTCATATGACTGGCCATGGCAATGTGGTGTTTTCAGAGCAGGAAAAAGCGAATATAAGAGCATACTTAGAAGCTGGAGGTTTTCTTCATATCGATGACAATTACGGAATGGATCAATATATTAGACCGTTACTTAATGAACTTATTGTTGGACGTTCACTTGTTGAGATTCCATTTTCTCATGAGATTTATAAAAGCTTTTTTGTGTTTAAAAATGGCTTGCCAAAAATACATGAGCACGATGATAATGCACCCAAAGCATATGGCTTGTTTATCGAAGGCCGCCTAGTTTTGTTGTATACTTATGAGTGTGATTTAGGAGATGGTTGGGAAGATGCAAAGGTTCACGGTGACTCTGAAAGTATTCGGCAATTAGCCCTGCAAATGGGAGCAAACATGTTGAAATATGTATTTACGAACTAGGCTTTATACCGCCTTGCGAATCGAACGAATCAACTGAGGCCCTTCATAAACAAATCCCGTATAAAGCTGCACTAAATCAGCGCCAGCATTTAACTTTCCAACAGCGTCGCTTGCGCTATGAATGCCACCAACAGCAATAATCGGAAGATTAGCAGCCTTGTGTTTATTAAGATAATGAAGAACTGCATTAGATTTATGAAGAACAGGTTTACCACTTAAGCCACCCGCTCCAATTTCCTTAACTTTTTGAGCATTACTACGAAGATTGCTTCTATCTATGGTAGTATTACTAGATATAATACCAGCAATACCAGATTCTTTTACAACCCATAAAATATCTGTTAACTCGTGCTCATTTAAATCAGGAGCTATTTTAAGTAAGATAGGTTTTGCAGCATTTCTAGAATTGTTTAATTCCTGAAGTGTATTCAGAAGATTAAATAATTGATTTTTTTCTTGCAACTCACGAAGGTTTGGCGTGTTTGGAGAACTAACATTAACCACAAAATAATCGACGAAATCAAATAATTTATTAAAGCAAATCACATAGTCATCAACTGCTCTTTCATTAGGCGTTATTTTATTTTTACCAATATTCCCGCCGATAAGTATATTCGAGCGTCTCTTTTTTAATCGTTCAACAATTGCATCTAAACCATCATTATTAAACCCCAGCCTATTGATTATAGCTTCATCTTTAGGAAGACGAAACAATCGCGGCAAAGGATTACCTTCTTGCGGAAGTGGAGTGACAGTTCCTATTTCAATAAAACCAAATCCTAATGCGGCCAACTCATCTATGTACTTGGCATTTTTATCAAAGCCGGCTGCTAGTCCTACCACATTCTTAAAGTTTAGCCCAAAAACATTTTTACTCTTCGCATCATTATTGGCTTGATTAATCCAAGATAAAATAGGTTTTACCAAAGGAATAGCGCACAATAATTTTAGCGTATTTAAGGTGAAATGATGAGCAGTTTCAGCGGGCATTAGAAAAAGAATGGATCGAATAAGCTTAAACATATTGTAAAGGTAAGTCTATAAAAGATTTTTTATAGCTTTATACGACATTAGAATTTATGAAAAAGAATATTCCATTAGCCGAGCGCATGAGACCGACAGATTTGAATCATTTTTTTGGTCAACAGCACCTCGTAGGAGATGGAAAACCACTCCAAAGTTTTATGGATAAAGGACCACTTCCGTCCATGATTTTTTGGGGTCCCCCCGGAGTAGGTAAAACGACTATTGCAAGAATATTGGCCAAACAAAGTGATGCTCAATTTTTTCAGCTGAGCGCTATAGATAGCTCGGTTAAAGAAGTTAGAAGGATTTTGGAGACCGCAAGAAAACTACCTCATACGGTCTTGTTCATTGATGAGATTCATCGATTTAATAAAGCACAGCAGGATTCGCTTCTTAAGGCAGTCGAAGAGGGGACTATTACATTAATTGGTGCCACCACAGAAAATCCTTCATTTGAGGTCATAAGTGCTCTTCTTTCTCGATCGCAAGTATTTGTGCTCAATCATTTGACAAAACAAGACTTAGATGCCTTGTTGGAAAATGTCTTAACCAGGGATGAAGAATTAATGGGCTTAAATGTGGCCTTGAAAGAAACAGATACACTCATTGCATACAGTGGCGGAGATGCCCGAAAATTGTTGAATCTCCTGGATATGTACGTTAAGCAAGCAGATTTAAAAAAACCAATTGTGGTTAGCAATGATCAGGTAAAATTAGCCTTGGCAGAGTATGCATCCATATATGATAAAAAGGGAGAGCAGCACTATGACACGATTTCGGCATTCATAAAATCGATTAGAGGGAGCGACCCCAACGCGGCCCTATTTTACTTGGCAAAAATGACTATAGCAGGAGAAGATCCAAAGTTTATAGCGAGAAGATTGTTGATTTTAGCCAGCGAGGATATTGGTAATGCCAATCCAAATGCATTATTGCTAGCAAACAATTGTTTTCAAGCGGTCAATGTTATCGGTTATCCTGAAAGTGAGTTAATCCTGTCGCAAACCGTGGTTTATTTAGCAACAAGTCCTAAAAGTAATGCCAGCTATGTAGCGATAAAGCAGGCGAAGCAATGGGTTAAAAAATATCCAAATGCAAGTATTCCCGTGCATTTAAGGAATGCGCCTACGAAGCTCATGAAGGAGTTAAATTATGGAAGTGAGTATAAATATGCGCATGATTATGAAGGCAATTTTATACAGCAAGAGTTTATGCCCAGTGAAATGATTAATCATCGGATATACAATCCAGGAGATAATCCAAGAGAAATTCAACAAAAAGAATTCCTTAAAAAACGGTGGAAGGGTAAATATGGATATTAGTCATCAAAAACTACCCAATCACTTTTTTACAAAAGTTAAGCGCTATTCTGTTAATTTTGCGAAGCCATGAAAATCAAATACCATGATATTATCGATCAAACATTTAATTTCCCTCAGGAGGAATTTAAATTAGATGAGGATACCGATAATTTGCGCTTTCATGATATTCCTTTGATGGATTTAATCGAAGAGCATGGTACCCCTTTGAAAATATCATACTTACCTAAAATTTCGCATCAAATAAAAAGAGCAAAAAATTATTTTGAAAGGGCCTTTTTGGTAAATGACTACAAAGGAAAGTATCATTATTCATACTGTACGAAAAGTTCCCACTTTGCCTTTGTAATTCGAGAAGCGCTAAAAAATGATATTCATATCGAAACTTCTTCCACTTTTGATATTGATATTATCCAAAAGATGCATCACGAGGGTTTGTTCCCTAAAGATAGATACGTAATTTGTAATGGCTATAAAATGCCACAATATATTGATAAGATTGCTGAACTTATCAATGCAGGTTTCAAGAATGTAGTGCCTATTTTTGACAACCGGAATGAGGTAGACTTGCTTAGTGAAAAATTGGATAAATCCACGCACTGCGGAATTCGGATCGCTAGTGAAGAAGAACCTAAATTTGAATTTTACACCTCTCGATTAGGCATAGGGTTTAATGATGTAATTCCTTTGTACAAGGCCAAACTGAAAAGTAATAAAAAACTGAAGTTGAAAATGCTTCATTTCTTTATCAATACTGGAATCAAAGATTCCTCTTATTACTGGAGCGAATTATTAAAAGTGGTGAAGGCATACTGCGAATTGAAGAAAATTTGCCCCAGCTTAAACACCCTTAATATCGGTGGAGGGCTACCCATTAAAAATTCATTGTCTTTCGATTATAATTATGAGTATATAATTGAGGAAATTGTTAGGCAAATTAAAATGTACTGCAACAAAGAGGGTGTTCAAGAGCCCGATATTTTTACTGAGTTTGGAAGCTATACGGTAGGAGAAAGCGGTGCCTTATTATTAAAAATTGTTGATCAAAAAAAGCAAAACGATAGAGAAAAATGGAACTTGATAGATAGCTCTTTCATGACTAATCTTCCCGATGCCTGGGCATTAAGTCAAAAATTTGTTCTTTTGGCGGTTAATAATTGGTTTCAAGAGTATGAGCGTGTCCTGCTGGGGGGGTTAACTTGTGATAGCGATGATTATTACAATTCTGAAGCACACTCCAACGCGATTTATTTACCGAAATTTAACCAAAGAAAAGCCCAATACATTGGTTTTTTTCATACCGGGGCATATCAAGAATCTATAGGAGGGTTTGGAGGTGTTCATCATTGTTTAATCCCCCAACCTAAGCACTTAATTTTAACAAGAGATGAAGCGGGCAATTTATGCCAAGAAGTTTTTTCCGAGGAGCAAACCGCAGATTCCATGATTAAACTTTTGGGGTACTAATATTATGAAAGATTTTAACTACGATGCATTCCTTGTAAAGTATAAACAGATGAATACTTTCGTAAGAGAGAATGGTATTGAGCATGAAATAAATAATCCAGGGCGCACAGCAACCTCAATGATTATTTTAGATAAACACCTCAGCTCGCCTGGTGTAGCTCATGGCGCAGCGATGGCCGGCTATATGGATAGCGTGTTAGGTTTTTGTGCTTTATCAGCAGTCATTGCAGAGGGAGATTTAGTGAGCACTGTAGAGTTTAAATTAAATTATTTTAAACCAATTTTTAAGGACGATAAACTTATAGGGAAAGGCAAGGTTATAAGAAAAGGGAAAAGTATTGTGGTTTCTATTGCAGAAATATATCGAGGAGAGGAAATGGTCGCTCACGGTCAGGGGACCTTCAACGTATATCCACTCGCGAAAAGAGCCGGAAATTTTATGCCAGCATAGTTTTATAAATTACAAAACATATATACATGAATTACATCCAATCATATTTAGCAGACAATCAGCAGCGTTTTATAGAAGAGTTATTAGACCTATTAAGAATCCCCTCAGTAAGTGCAGATAAATCTTATGCCAAGGATGTGCATGAAGCAGCAGCATTTGTGGCAGCTAAGTTAAAAGCAGCGGGAGCAGATAAAGTCGAGATATGTCAAACTGCGGGTTACCCTGTTATTTATGGAGAAAAAATAATTGACAATTCTTTACCTACAGTTTTAGTATATGGCCACTATGATGTGCAGCCCGCAGACCCCATAGAGTTATGGACTTCACCTCCTTTTGAGCCGGAAATTCGCGATGGCAAAATTTATGCACGAGGAGCGTGTGATGATAAAGGACAAATGTATATGCACCTGAAAGCATTTGAAATGATGATGCAGAATGGAGGGGTGCCCTGTAATGTGAAATTCATGATAGAGGGGGAAGAGGAAGTGGGCTCGGATAATTTGGAAACTTTTGTAAGAGCGAACACAGAAAGACTAGCCTGCGATGTAGTTTTGGTTTCTGATACTGGCTTGATTAGTTTGGAAAATCCTTCAATTACAACTGGACTAAGAGGCTTAAGTTATTTAGAGGTGGAAGTAACTGGCCCAAACCGAGATTTGCACTCGGGTATTTATGGAGGAGCAGTAGCTAATCCAATTAATATTTTGTCTGCTATGATTGCATCTATGCAAGATGAAAAAGGAAGAATTACTATACCCGGATTTTATGATGATGTCGATGAAGTAAGTGCTGAAGAACGAGCCTTAATGGCAAAAGCACCTTTTAGTTTAGCTGACTACAAGGCTCATTTAGATATCGATGAAGTGAAAGGCGAAGAGGGTTATTCTACACTCGAAAGAACTTCCATTCGACCGACATTAGACGTGAATGGAATTTGGGGCGGGTATATTGGAGAAGGAGCTAAAACAGTTTTACCTTCAAAAGCCTATGCCAAAATTTCTATGCGCTTAGTGCCCAATCAAGACAGCGCTACTATTACAAACTTGTTTGAAGACCATTTCAAATCAATAGCGCCTGCAAGTGTAAAAGTAAAAGTCACTCCTCATCACGGTGGAGAGGCGGCAATAACACCCACAGATTCCATAGCCTATAAAGCAGCAGAAAAGGCCATGGAAACTACATTTGGCAAGCAGCCAATTCCTTTGCGAAGTGGGGGAAGTATTCCTATCGTAACTATGTTTGAGCAGGTACTAGGTATAAAAACAGTACTCATGGGCTTTGGTTTAGATAGCGATGCCATCCATTCTCCTAATGAGCATTACGTTGTTGCAAACTATATGAAAGGGATAGAAACTATACCTTATTTTTATAAAAATTTAGCTGCATTGAGTAAGGAATAAATTGGGTATTAATTTTTACAAAAATAGTTGCTCATTTCCTTTGATCTATATCGAAACTATTCCTCTTTTAACCCTCGAAAATCTACAGGAACGACTTTACTTACTCCTTGTTCTTGCATGGTTACGCCATAGATAACATCTACATGACTCATGGTTTGTTTATTATGAGTAACAATAATGAATTGAGATTCTTTTGAGAACTGCTGGATAATTTTATTGAATTTATCAATATTGGTGTCGTCTAAAGGCGCATCGACCTCATCAAAAATACAAAAAGGCGCAGGTTTTAGAAGGTATAGCGAAAACAATAAGGCAGTAGCTGTTAGTGTCTTTTCACCTCCCGATAGTTGATCAATAATTTGTGGTCTTTTCCCTTTTGGTTTAGCGATGATATCAATCTTACTTTCCAAAGGATTGTCTTCATCTAATAACACTAGGTCACACTTATCGTCTTCCGTAAAAAGAGTTCGGAATACCTGCTGGAAATTTGTTCGCACCTCGTTGAAGGCTGACATAAATAAGTTTTTGGCTATTGCCTCAATTTCCTTGATCGTAGTTAACAAACTTTCCTTGGCATCTGTTAAATCTTTTTTCTGTGCAGTAATGAAATCATACCTGGTTTTCATTTCGTCAAATGCTTCAACAGCCATAGGATTTATCTCACCAAAATTGTCTATTCGAGTTTTTATTTTCAGTACTTTTTCTTGTAAGTCTTCCTTTGCCAGAGCTTCAGATAAATCCTCATTAATAATGTCGTTGACATCGACACTAAACTCCACTGAGAGCCTTTCTCTCAAAGAGTTTAATTCTATTTTTAAGTCTGTAAACTTGTCTTTAAGTTGATCCAATTGACCTTGAATCTGTTGCTTACTAAAATTGGTTTCTTTCAGCGATGTTTCTAGTTTTGTTATTGCAGCTCGACTAGCATAAAATGCCTGCTCTACGGTTTCGACTTCCTTTTCAATCTTTTCTTTATCGCTGTATCCAGAAAGTAGGGAAGATTCCAACTCTTTGAGTCGGGCATTAATATCCTTGGTGGCGGCAGAAGTGGTTTTCAGTAATTCATCATTTTTCTTTTGATCCGCTTCAATTTTAGAAATTTCTTTTTGAGCATAATTATATTCCTGCTCAATATTTTGAAATTTACTTAATTCTTGATGATAAAGAATATTGTTTTGATTGAAGGAAGTGCTGCTTTGATTTAACTTATCTGTCAGCTCAACAAAGTGACTGTCCGCTTCAGAAACTAATTCTCTTAACTCCTCTCGCTTAGCGGATAAGTTTTCCTGCTCCACGGCCATTTCTTTGTTCTCCGCATTAATGCGATCTATGGCCTCAACCACGGTTTTACTTTTTTGAACATTGCTGTCAAAGAAATTCTTTAAATTTTCTAATCGAGTTTGAATAGAGGTATGACTCAAGTTTTTTTCGTTGAGTTCTTTTTGTTGACGAGCAATTTCAGCGAACTGTGTGTTCTCGCTGAAAGCTTCCAATTTATCTTGATAAACAAGTACATTTTTTTGAAGAGCAGCGGTTTCTTTTTCGTAAACTTTCAAATCTTTTAGAAGCTTTTCAAGATTCTTTGCTCGACCGATACGCTTACCTTCAAACAAGCCAACCGCACCGCCTGAAATAGAAAAATCGTGCTTGATATATTTACCGCTAATACTGAGTAGATTGACCGCCTTATATGTTTTATCTTTAATTAGATTTTCCACTTGATCTTCCTGCCCAATAAAATAGGTCTTATCCAAAAGGAAGGCTACCAGTTGTTGATATTTTTCATCCACCTCAATCACCTCAACAGCGGGTTTTATATCATTGCTCAACAAAGGTTGTGAGGCCTTGAAATGACGAAACTCATCCAATATAAAGAAGTTAGCTCTTCCTTTAGCAGCATCATTTAGTAAGTTAACTGCTTGTATCGCCTCATCTACATTTTGAACCACATAATAACTCAAATAGGACTCTAAATAATTTTCAATAGGGATGCGGTATTTTTCATCACAATAAATAATATCGGAAAGGAGTAAAGCATTTTTGGTCCAAGTAGCATTCTTCTTTAAAAACTTTATGGACTCAGGAAAACCTTCTAAATTGTCAACTAAACTCTTGGTTAGGTTGAATTCATTTTGCTTGGCGTCTTGAATTCTATTCTTACGATTCAATTCATCTTGTGTGCTATTGAGTTGTTTTTCTATGCTTTCCTTTTCTTCTTGAATTTTCTGCTCTTTTATGAGCAGCTGACTGAGCTTTTGTTCAAGTGATTCTTTTTCTTTGGAGAGGATATTAAACTCTTTTTCAAGTGCACTCAAGCGCTCTTTTTTCTCATTATTTTCTTCTTGAAAAGAGAATAAATCCTTCTCATATTTCTCTAGACTTGAAGCGTTTATTGCATACTTTTTTTCTATCTCATAGAACCGTTTTTCGATAACTTGAAAATCATTTTTATCCTTATCTAAATTTTGTTTTAACTCATTGTACGAATTCCGAATTACTTCGTGAGCTGATTTAAGTTTCTCAACTTCTTCTTTTTTGGATTGAGTGAGCCCCTCTTGTTCGTTAAGCTTTTCATTTAAGTCCTTAATGCGATCACTTAGTTGAATTTTATGGTGTTTTAAAGCAACAATTTGTTGTTGAGCAGATTCATTTTTTTCATGTTCAAAATTGAGCTTCTCCTTAAGTAAATTTCGATCATTTTCTTGGCTACTCACTCCACCAATTAGTTGATTCAATTTTTTCTGAACTTCAGCTAATACTTTTTCCTTTTCCAGGTTTTCTAGTTTGCTTTTCTCCAGTTTAGCTTCTTGTTCTTTAAGTCTAGATTCGATTTGAAGGTTATTGTCACTTTCTTCCTGTTGAAGTTTATCGAGTTCTTTGTATTTAGCGTTATAAACGGCTAGGAATTGTTTTGCCAGTTCAATCGATAAGATTTTATATTCTTCTTTTAATGCATAGTAGCGTTTTGTTTTTCTTGCTTGGGATTCTAAACTTTTCAAGTTGCTTTCGATTTCAAATAACAAATCCTCAACTCGTTCTAAATCAGCTTCTGTTCCTTTCAATTTCAAAAGCGTTTCTCGTTTACGCTTTTTATACTTCGAAATACCGGAAGCTTGCTCAAATAATCGTCTTCTTGAGTTGTCCCGGTCATTCAATATTTCATCGACCATCCCCAATTCAATAATCGCGTATGAATCTGCACTTACACCGGTATCTAAAAACAAATTGGTGATATCTTTCAAACGACAAGGAACATCATTTAAGCGGTACTCACTATCCCCATTTCTATACAACCGCCTTGTTATGGTAACGGTTTTGTATTCCGTGGCAATTACATTTTTAGTATTCTCAAAAGTCAAGGAAACCTCCGCTAAACCACTTGCCTTTCTTTTCTTTGTTCCGTTAAAGATGAGATTATCCATTTTCTCTAGGCGAAGCATACTTGTTTTCTGCTCACCAAGGACCCATCGAATGGAGTCTACCACATTACTCTTTCCACAACCGTTAGGGCCAACTATACCTGTAATATTATCGTTGAAGTGCAATACAGTTTTTTCTGCAAAGCTTTTAAATCCTTTTATTTCAAGTGTGGTTAATCTCAACGAATAGCGTATTTAGAGCATGAGTAAAGATAAGTTTCTTTATGAATTAGACCAATACTATAAGGGTATAATATTCTGTATATATCCGGAGAATAATTCTTAGATTAATCCACGTACATTTCGGCTGATTAGCCTAAAGTAAAAGAAGAAATAAATAGCGGTGAGAGCAGCCATCAAAGAATTTGTCTATATATTTACTCAGTCCGTCAAATTAGCTGTATTTTAGATATTTAAAGGAAAGGGCATGAGCGTCAAATTAGTTTTTATTATTCTAGGTACTATTTTTTATGTATTTAGGCAATTTTCGAAAAGTAAGGATATAAAAAAATCACAAGCCACCGGATCACGTGGTAAAAGGGCTAACAGTGGGCCTAAATCAATAGATGATATATTTAAGGAGTTTGTGCAGGAAGTAGAGAGTAATAAAAGACCAGCTGAAGTTCAGGGAAAGGCCGGTGCCAAGTCCAGGTCTTCAGATTGGCAAGAAGTGGATGGTAGTCAGCTTAAGCAAAAGGAGCAGCTCAATGAAAACGAGGATTATTCTGGAGTATCACATCGAATAAATAAAAAAGATCAAGTGCAAGATTTTATAAATATATCTTCTAGTGAAGGGGAGGTATTCGATTTTGACTATGACAATATTGACTGGCAAAATGCCATTATTACCAAAGAAATTTTAGATAGAAAGTACACCTAGCTGGTTCTTTTTTAAAGACATTAACAAATCCTTAACTATACCGGTATTAACTTTGGCACAGTTTTTCTACTATTTCGAAAAAGTTAGCCTATGAAAACTTTACTTTTTATTCAAATGTTTGGTATCGCATTCCTCTTAAGTGCTTGCACAGGTGCGAACTATTACCTCAAAAAAGGGAACTATGATGCCTCTATTAACTTTTCGGTGCAAAAACTCAGAAAGAATCCTAAAAAGGCAGATAAGCATATTTTGGCGCTCGAATCTGCGTGGAATATAGAGCGGTCTTTATTGCTGGATCGAATAGAATTCTTAAAGTTAGATGGCAGTCCAGATTCTTGGGTGGAGATACATGCATTGTATGAAGAGATGGATGTTTATCAGCGACTGATTAAACCCATTCTTCCCTTATTTATTAAGAAGGAGTTTCGGAATGCTGATATTGAATTGATAAATGTTAATGAAGCTTTAATAGATGCAAAGCAAAAGGCTGCCGCTTATATGTATGCGAAAGGAGAGGAGTTGTTGGTTAAAAATACCAAGCTTTCGGCTAGAGAGGCATATGCCCATTTCCAAAAAGTTAAGAACTACTATGGATCATATAAAGATGTAGATACGCGAATAGATGAAGCCTATGCGCAAGGGCAAAATCATATTTTACTGCGTTATTCAAATTCAAGTCAACTAATAATTCCTCAACAGTTTATGGATAATTTAGCTCAGTTTGACGAGCAAGCACTTGATGCCATTTGGACGAAATATCACTTGGATCATCAGGCAAAAAGCTCCTTTGACTATTTCATAGATATTGTTGTTTTTCAAGTTAATATTGGCCCAGAGCAGGTGAACAATTCTTCGTACATTGATAAAAAAACAGTGCAGGACGGTTTTGAATATGTGCTTGATGCAAATGGAAACGTTGCCAAGGATAGTTTGGGTAATGACATCACAGAAGCTAAGTATAAGGAAATTGCAGCCACAGTTTACAAAACTGAGCAAACTAAAGTTGGAATTCTTGACGGTGAAGTTTCATACATGCGCGCCAACGGTAATGTCTTCCAATCATTTCCATTTCAAGAGAACTTGGTGTTTAAAAATCACTTTGCTACTTTTCAAGGAATTAGAGCAGCACTGAGTAAAGAGTCTAAAACTATAATCGGAGGTCAAGGCCTACCATTTCCATCAGACATTCAAATGGTTATGGACGCTTCAGAAATTATTAAGAACAAGACCTTTTACTTGATCAAAAATAATCAAGGTTTAGTTTACAATTAGCTAGAAAGAAAATTAAAGGTCTTTTCATAAAAGACCTTTGGGTTTTCTGCGTGTAACCAATGCCCAACATTTTCTATTACTTCTTTGGTATTCTTTGGGAAATAATGATCAATTATATAGAAATTACTTGCATCAACGTAGCTTGAATTTCCTCCACTAACAAATAAGCTAGGTTTTTCAAATGGCTCACTTGCCTCAAATGTGCCCAGTATATTCTGGTAGTTTTCCCAAATCGCAGTCAAATTAAATTTCCATTCAAACTTGTTTCCCTCACCCCGGGTTAATCCTTTCATTAAAAATTGACGTACACTATAGTTGCTTATTTTTTCTTGAAGGATTTGATCTACCTCTTCTCGTTTTATGATTAGGGAAAGATCAACCTTGCTTAGGGCTTCAAAAATTTCATTATGCCCAGGCTCATACTGCACAGGTGCAATATCTGCAACAATTAATTTATCGATATATGCTGGATAGTTTATTGCAAATTGCATCGCGACTTTACCACCCATACTATGGCCAAGAAGGTGACAATTGAATATATAGTTTGTCTCGCAAAATTCAAGTAAATCCTCTACCATGTCTTCATAGGAAAACTCGTCGCTGTGTGGTGATTTCCCGTGATTTCTTAAGTCAACAATATAAACAGTGAAATGCTCCGCATACTTTTTTGCTAAGCTTTGCCAATTATCCAATGAACCCAATAAGCCATGAAGTATAATGAGCGGTTCTCCACTGCCAAATACTTTAAAATTTAACTGCATACGCCAAAGATAATGACTTGATTTGATAAGTTGATTGCTGAGGGCATCAATACAAAGGATAATTACAATCTTAGCAAGCCTAAAAGTATCGAAATCATCATGGATTTCAATTGGATCGGACGCTATCTAATCATTTAGTTTTAGAACTGCTAAAAAAGCTTGCTGAGGAACTTCCACCTTACCAAATTGTCTCATGCGCTTTTTACCTTTCTTCTGCTTTTCAAGCAATTTTCTTTTCCGGGTGATATCACCGCCATAACATTTGGCAGTAACATCTTTTCGCATGGCTGAAATGGTTTCTCTTGATATAATTTTCATACCAATAGCGGCTTGTATAGCTATGACAAATTGTTGTTTAGGGATAAGTTCTTTCAATTTTTCGCAAAGTCTTCGCCCAAAAGCATAGGCCTTGTCTCGATGAATCATTGCAGAGAAAGCATCCACATTATCGCCATTTAATTTGATGTCTACACGCACCATGTCACCCAAGCGAAACCCAATAATATTATAGTCAAAGGAAGCATAGCCTTTAGAAATCGATTTTAAACGATCATAAAAGTCGAAAACAACCTCAGAAAGGGGCATTTCAAAAGTCAACTCCACTCTCGATGTAGAAAGGTATACTTGGTTTTTCAGCATCCCTCTTTTATCCATACATAGATTCATAATACTCCCAATATAATCGGGAAGCGTAATGATTTGAGCATTAATATAAGGCTCTTCTATTCGGTCAATTATTGTGGGATCGGGAAGGTCTGAAGGGTTGTGTAAGAGATTCATTTCACCTCTTTTATTGTAGGTGTGATAAGTGACTTGAGGGGTAGTGGTAATAACGGATTGATCAAATTCTCTTTCTAAGCGCTCCGTGATGATTTCTAGATGTAACAGGCCTAAAAACCCACAGCGAAATCCAAACCCTAAGGCGATAGAAGTTTCTGGTTCGTAAACCAAAGACGCATCGTTGAGTTGCAACTTTTCTAGGGCATCTCGTAAGTCTTCGTAGTCATCGGAGTCAATGGGGTAAATTCCTGCGAAAACCATTGGTTTAACATCTTCAAACCCCGTAACCATATTTTGTGTAGGATTAACTGCATCGGTTATAGTGTCACCCACCTTTATCTCTTTGGACGACTTAATTCCTGTAATGACATAGCCTACATCGCCTGCAGAAAGCTCTTTTTGAGGGTCGGGCTTCATTCTTAACACGCCAATTTCATCGGCAAAATAATCGTTGCCAGTAGCAACAAATTTTATTTTTTCTCCCTTGGTTATTTTCCCATTAAATATTCGAAAGTAAGCAATAACGCCTCGATATGGATTAAATACAGAGTCAAAAATCATAGCTTGGAGGGGTTCATCTAAATTCCCTTCTGGACACGGCACTCGATTGATCACGGCATCCAGTATGTTTTGGACGCCCAATCCTGTTTTACCGCTGGCTTCAATAATGCTATCTCTATCGCATCCGATCAAATCCATGATTTGATCTGCTGTTTCTTCAATCATTGCACCAGGCATATCTACCTTATTAATTACGGGGATAATCTCTAGATCATTTTCCAAAGCCAGATAAAGGTTGGAAATTGTTTGAGCCTGTATGCCTTGGGCAGCGTCTACTAGCAAAAGGGCACCTTCACATGCTGCGATACTTCGCGATACTTCATAGGAGAAATCCACATGTCCAGGAGTATCAATAAGATTAAGGACATATTCTTTTTCATCACTATGCAGATAATCCATTTGAATAGCATGGCTCTTAATCGTAATCCCACGCTCACGTTCAATATCCATGTCGTCCAAAACTTGGGCTTGCTTTTCCCGATCAGTTATGGTTTTGGTCACATCCAATAAGCGATCGGCCAAGGTACTTTTACCATGGTCAATATGGGCGATAATACAAAAATTTCTTATGTTCTTCATGCCTTGCAAAGATATAAACTATGCCTAAGCTTTTGGTAAAAAAAAAGGGGAACTTATAGCTCCCCTTTTTTAAAAATTAAATCTAATTTTTATTCAAATGTTCCACCTAACGCTTCACATTCTACTTTTGCTGACTCGTATAGTGCGTCTTCGATGGCATTTCCTTTACAGTATTCGCCTGAAAAAATAACACTTTGGTCTGAACATGTTCCACATTTACTGCATGAACTGAAAGTAAACAAACCAGCAACTCCTAATATTAAAATTACTTTTTTCATTGGGATAAAATTTAAAGGTTAAAAATTCAAAGTTAGTAAAATATGGCAAACTGATTTTAATATTGCTCTAGTATCAGTTTAAAAGCAGCATAAAACTTAACATTGGATATAAACTACTCCAATCAATATCTTTCTTTTGTGCAAATAGCTCGACTATTTTCTTGGGCGGCCTCTTCATTAATTCGTTCCTCAAAATCTTCACGGTCTTGGGGTGTTGAAGAACAAAATTTTTCAATCACCGGACCTTTTAATGTTGAATACTTGCACTCTAAACACTCCTTGCAGGAGATAAAGAAAAACAAAGGAATGCTTATTAATAATAATTTTTTCATCGTTTTTTGAAATTCTTGTGAATGAGTGGATTACCTAATCAAGGAAATCGTTCCACTTGTTTTCATGACAGATCCAGCATTGGCGGGTTGTGCTTCGATATAGAAGGTGTAAACGCCAATGTTTTGTTTTATACCTTGGTAAGAACCAGTCCACCCAACGTTATATCCTTGGTTATCAAAAACTAATTCGCCCCACCTGTTATAAACTCTCAGAATATAACTTGAAAAGTCATCATAATTTGCAATTCTAAATACATCGTTTACCCCATCTGCATTTGGGCTGAAGGCCGTAGGAATTTGTATGAAAGTTTCATCTATTGGATTTACAATCACAATAATGGTGTCGTAGTTTAGGCAGTTAAACTGATTAGTTACGGTAAGAATATATTCTGCGCTTACCGCATTATTTGCTTGAATACTAGAGCCAGAATAGCTTTCTCCTAGATCATTTACCCACGAGTAAATTTCATTATTATTTGGATTTTCAATATTGATGGTAATAAAATCTCCAGTATTAATGCTGGTATCTTGACCTAAGATAACTACCGGCAGTGAATTTACAATCAACTCCACTGATGCGATAATACTGTCACAACCAAGGCTACTGGAAAGCGTATCTAAATATGTTCCTGCAGTACTTTGCAGGTTACCAAAAATATCTACAGGGAGTGCATCCGCGCATACCGTAAGTAAATCATTAGTTGCTTGTGGATTTTGGACATTCAAGGTCGTAACAATTATACTGTCACAATTACTAGCAGACACAAAATTGTCGGTATAAACACCCGGTATGTTTTGCCATGAATTTTCCAAGAAGACACTATCTCCTGCACAAATATTTACGGAGCTGGTTTCATTGAAAACAGGATTTATAAGAACTTCTAGAGAATCTCTAGCTGTGCAGTTATTCACCGTAACATCTACCCAATAAGTACCCCCATTTTGTGCGGTAAATGTTGGGGCTAAGGTAGAACCATCTTGCCACAAATAGCTAGCGTTGCTTGTGCTCGCGTCGAGTAAAGTGTCGTTGCCAAAACAAATGTAAACATCAGGACCTAAATCAGGACTTGGAATTGGATTGACCGTAATATCTATGCTATCCGTGGAATTACAGAATGGAGTAAAGAAAATGTCATCGATTCCATAATCATTATTGCCCATAATGACGTCACTTTCAATACATATTTCAATGCTCGTATTTGAACCTGAATTGTAGTTGGCAAAAAATTGTTGCCAGTTGCATGCAGTCAATGAAGGAGAAAAATTGAGTCCAATTTGTACTCCATTTACTAAGAAGTGAAGGGTGGCAACATTGCTGATATTGGTGTTCTCCAAGCTGATGGCCCATGCTGAAAACATATAATCTGTATTTGGACTTACATTTATAGTTTGGCACCAAACATTGGTGTTAGGCGTATTTGATCCATTGATAATCATCAAGTTTCCTGTTCCCGAAGTATGATCGATACAGCTAAAGAAGTTATTGTGAACGTTGGAAGGGCTGGTATTAATAGCGTAAGTCCCTGGGTTTGTTAACAAACCAAATGCACCACCTACTCCGGGACCATAATCTGAAGTAAATCCTGTATTCCCTTGCTCGAAATCACCGTTAACTACTAAGTTGTTTGACGAATCAGCGAAGGTAGTTGTGCAATAATAGGTGCCTGTTGAAGTAGCAGTAAAGGTTTGATTGGTGCTATTGTCTTGCCATTGATAATTATCAAATCCAAGCCCTGCATCTAATACGATACTTTCACCTTGACAAAAACTGGTGT
>MDTC01047225.1_pt1 | contig 30209 bp, 15 predicted proteins | sample 811181 | NCBI WGS metagenome assembly MDTC01 (sample SAMN05326644, study PRJNA326480) | marine metagenome | isolation source: seawater | place: Pacific Ocean: North | collected 2011 | reverse complement strand
CGGGGGACGGAACTGGTCGCCGAATCTACCTCCAGCTGATGATCGAGCGCCTGGAGCGGAAGAACGCAGACAAGGCCCGGAAGCTCGAGGCCGCCGCCAAGGCCGCCATGGATGACTCTGTGGCGGCGGCGCGCGATCGGGAGCGTCTTTATGGCGAAGCCCAGGATTTCAAGGCGCTTCTCCGCAAGTCCGAGGCCGCCCGGGCCCGGGAGAAGGATCAGCTCCGGAAGGAGTGCCAACAGCGGGAGCGACCGGTGACGTTGTCGGTCGGAATGCAGACGACACCGGAACCCGCACCGGAACCCGCACCGGAACCCGCACCGGAACCCGCACCGGAACCCGCACCGGAACCCGCACCGGAACCCGCACCAGTCCAGGAGCCTCTTTTCTGTGCTGGCGGGTGCGGCCGGATTGTCGAGCTGACCAACTTCAAGGGGAAGCGGATGCTGGTCGAGTCGGCGCTTCAGTGTTCTGGGTGCTTTGCGCTGCACCTGGCTGCGGACCACCCCGCGCCGGGGTGGCACTGCGGGGCGTGCACGGCCGACTGGCGCTCTGTCAAGCGCGGGCGCGACCCCGTGTGCCCCGACTGTCTCGCGCGGTAAATTTTTTTCAGTCGCCCAAATGTCCGGTGCCCATATGCGGCCCGGTCCCACACCAAGCCAGGTTCTTAAGGGCGGGCCGCGCACGTCCCGTGTCTGCAATAGCTCAATTGGTAGAGCACTTCTGGCACGTGCGCCTCTTTGACCAGCGCACTGCTCCCGTTCTGCGCTGGTCCGTAGCACCGTGTCTTCTCTCTCTTCGAGAAGCGATCCGGATTCGAATTCCGGCTGCAGAACCATCCGTTCATTTTTGGACCCGGCCATAACGATGCCGTTGAAAGAAACGATATTAATGGCTGGCGTTGTGGTTTTTGTATACAACGTTCCGGTGGCCGTGGCCGTGTCGTTTGGCGCCTCGTACTACGTCTACTCGGGGTGCATGGTCCTTTGTGCGTGGCACCGGCAGTAGACAGACTCAAAACGATGGGCATCTCAGTGCCAACGGGCGTGTTTGTCCTTGGGACTTTGATTGTTATCACAACAATTCTTGCTGCATGCCCGCTTGCTTTGACCGCGTTTGTCCTTTATTGGCTCGAGATAATACTGCTTGTTACGGCCCTCTTTTATTCGAATGTGAATCTTGGCACGTTTTACCGGAGCAAGTCTGCACCAGCACCGCGCGTGCAGCATCGTGCGGCCCTGGCGCTTTCGGTCATTCTTCTGAGCAACCCCGTGGCCGTGTCCGTGCAGTACGCGGCCGCGGTGCAGCCAGAAGACCCGGGCGGCGACATTGACCCGTTTATCTGGTGGATTTTCCTGCAGGGCGCGTATTTTGTGTTTCTGTCTACCTACACCTCGGCGTGCATTGAAATTCAAGACACGGGCAATAGCCCGGCGTGCTCGACGTTCTGCTGCTCGACGCGGGACTGGATTGTGCTGTCGGTGATCTTTGCCGCGTTTGTGCAGATTTCCGCGCTCATCGTGGTCACGACCGAGTATGTGGACGGGAACCGGCTTTTCCCCGTGTGGCTCGTTGTGTTCCAGACGGTGTGGACGGCGTGGGCCGTGGTGTACGATTGGATTATTCACCTTGCCGTGTTCAGCTGCTGCTGCTGCGGCGAGAACCACTGGTCTGTGGCGCTCAACGACCGCGGCCGCCTCGCGCCCGACACGGATCTCAGCATTCAGCTGCTGTGATGGATGAGTATAAACATGTGAAGACCGGTAGATTGTTGCGTGGTGGGGCAATGCCACTTGTAAAATATGATCCCACCGGAGAATATGCCACGCCCCAAAACAACTGGGAAGATGCTCTTCTTCCTGCACAACCTTACCCACAAAGAACTGTTTTGGTATTTGAGTTCCAGGGAGTGAATGCGGCAATAGAGTGGGCATCCGAGGTTGACAGCTTGATTCCAGGCAGCAACTTGGAATCAACCCTACGAAATACGATAACCGAAGACGGAGATGATATACTCGACGTGTTGAACACCGTTTTGAAAAAAGCGAAACGGGAAAAGGTTCTTAGTCTTGATAAGCCGCTTCACTTTGAATTAGTTAGGGAAAGGGGGTCTGATAATTCACGCAGTTTTAGTCAAGTGCTCAAATGGGCCCATACCTTACTGTTCGATGCAGAACGGGCATTGCCTTCTTTTGTTAAACTACCCGAAAAGGTTCGTATTTCCGGGTTGTTTATTGCATCAGTCTACACTCCACGCAACTCTGCATCAGCACCGCTACGCCAAGACATGCCAGGGACTCGACCCCCGGCCAAACCGGCCAAACCTGCCGAACCGGCTGAAGCGGCCGGGCCCGGCAAGTCCAAATTGTACGACTGGACAATTTGGACCCAGGATGCCGGCGGCAAAAAAACAGATGCATGGGGTTTTGACATGGACAAAGTTGAATGGGGGCCTCTCGAGAAGTATCCAGAGGGCACGCTTCTTTACAATGGTCAGCCTCCATTTAAGAGAGAAAAAATTGCCAAGGGATCGTATGGCACAATTTTTTTGAATTCGTTTGGAAGTGCAAAAAACCCATTTCCCCTTAACTTGGCCGAGAAAATTATTGAATTGGGTTCTTTGTCAACCGAACGGGTTAATGAAACGTTGAATGCAATACAGACGGCAAAGCGGCTGATGGCGTGTGATCTTGTTTATTTCAAAGTCTGGATCAACAAAGTTAAGCCAGGCACAAAAACAAACCAGAGGGTAACAAACGTTGATATTTTGGCACCTAAACGGCTGATTATTTCAATGGAGCCATTAAAAGGAGACGGCACCGACTTTTTGAAAAACCAATTTCCAGCGAGTCTTTTGTCTGTTGGTCTTTCAAAACTGCAACGGACGGATTTGGAACAAGCTACGATATCATTGGTGAACTTCTTGGCCAAATTAAAGGAGTGTTTGTTTAGTAAACCGGTGCCTAGCACATTTCCTGACATGAAACTCAAAAATCTAGGGTATACATTTGACAAGGCAGAAACCCTTCATTGGCGTCTTCTTGACCTTGATGGAATCAATTCAAGCGATTTTACATTTCCGTACAGCAAGGAACGACCTCTTCGCAAAGACAAACAAACCGTGTATGCTATTGGAATAACAATTGCCCAATTTATTTGGCCATGGGTTATGGGAACCGTGACATTGCCGCGTACATTTTATCACAGCCTCTTGGACCCCCAACAAAACAAAAGGGAACTCAACTCTCTGATACAGAGGCTAAATTTTTCCCGTGATGAAGAAAGCAGAGAGTTTACCACCGCGTGTATCTACATGTTGAATAGGTCTATGAATCTTGCGGGAAAGACATTTAACTAGCGTTTAGTAAATCCGTTCCCCCCGCGGGATCCGGCTTGCCAAAGCTGGGTTCGTGGTCGTGGCGGCACACGGGGCAGGTGGACTCGCCGTTCTGGATGTACCACGCCACAAAGCACGCGCCGCAGAGGACGTGGCGCGCGGTGCGGGTCCCGCAGTGCCGCATCACGGCGCGCCCGCCCCGCCGGAACGCGTCGGGGTCCATGCACACGGCGCAGAGCCCGGGGCGCCGGCCGACCGAGTCTGGCTTTGTGTACTGCGCGGCCTGCCGAATGATTCCTACAATGTCGTCAATCTCGCTCTGGATCCAGAACAGCTGGAGCTCGACGACGCCGAGCACCTCCTCAACCTCGGCACGCCGCGCGCGCCCGTCTGGCGTCCGCTGAAGGTTGGTTTGGACCCGCTCAATGATGGCCGGGGCCTCGCGGCACGCCGCCATGAACGTCTCAAACCGCCTCGGAAGGTCGTCTGGGTCAAACTCAAAGTCCTGGCTGATGGCAATGACCGCAAGCAGATCCGTGTCGATTCCCGCATCAACCTCTGCCATCCGAGTTGAGCGGCGCGGGGGCCGCAGAGCGGCGGCGGCCATCCTGCACCGCCAAGTCACACCCGGCCTGGGTTGGTGTGGCGGCCACGCGGGATGGGCGAGTTGGTGGACCTGTTTACGCCGTATTTAAAAAAGCACCCAGAGCGGGCCTACCTGGCAGCGCTGGTGGCGGACATGGAGAGCGGGGCCATCGATGCGAGAATCGACCGACTGGCGGAGACATTTAGAGAGGCGGCGGCGGCGGCGGCGGCGGCACCCGTGTCCGGCTCGATTGCGCAATTCCTGTGATGGTCGTTGGCTGGGCTAGTCCGACTCCGAGTCGGACGGCGCCACATATGTGGGGGTTTCCAACCCGCCCGCAGTCCGAACGGCCCGAGAAGATGTTGGATCTTTCGGGGCAGCCCGTTTTTTCTTTGGTCGGGCCGGGTCTCGGTACGTGGGCAATTCAAGACTTCCGTCGGTTGCCGTTATAGTGTTTTCCACAATCGGCCGGACGCGGAAGAATTCAATATCATAGGTTGAGGTAGAATCTGGCGCGAAAATAAATGCCGTCTGCGACTTTTGATGCGACAGCAGCCTCCCCACCCAGACGGGGACGTTTCTCCCCTTTGTGTCTACAGGTGTTCCGTCCAATTCCCGAAGCACAAACGTACATGGGTTTCCTGGTCCACCTGGCGCAATTTGAATCACGCACCGTCTGAGGTTTTTGGGAAACCCTGTGCCATTATCCGAGAGCCCAATTATGCGGGCGTACCCCGCCTCGCAGATTGCAATATCAACGACGGGCTCGAGCGCTGGGTCGGAGGCTTCCGACACGTGGTACACGACGTCGTCGGCGAGCACGATGATGCGGTGGCGGTCGGTCAGCAGCTCTATGGTTTCCTCGCGTCCCGTTTTGTTTACATAGTACCCGGTCGTCTCTGTAAAGTTGTTTGGGTAAAAGTTGTAGACCTTTGTGGTCATGTCCCACGAGGTGTACGGCTCGTATTCGTGAATGTAGCCGATGGTGCCGGCGGGAATAACGCCGTGGCGCCCGCCGTGGCGCGTGGGCCTCCCCTTGATTTTTACTCGGAGCGAGGTGACGATACTCTGGTGGGCGGCCATGGCGCCTCTGGTGCCTCTGGTGCCTCTCTGAAGCCTTCTTTATAGCCGGTGGGCGGAAACACAGATGTGGTACACTTTTTGGGCAAAGGCCGTCTTTATACCCATACCGACGCCACTACCCGCCCCGCCTCTGCCCTTTTCTCTTGCCGCCTCCGTAGAACACGACGAGGTGGTAGACGACCGCGGTAAAGATGACGGCGCACTCGATCCCAAACACGATATAGGCCGCCGTCGCCGAGGAAACAGACGCTGCAAAGATTGTGAAGAGGCGGTCTTCTCCAAATATGTCAAAGATGCGGGACACGTTCAGAACTTCAATGGTGCGCCCGACCACGGGGCTGCTGGCGACCGACTCGGACGACTCGGAGGGCTGCCACACGGCCTTTGCGATAAACCCGTGAAATGTGCCTGCCACGCCGTCAAACGCCGCGCCTGCTGTCGAGTTTGGATCGGCGGCCCGTAGGATGTCGTTGTCGCGGTACCCGACGCCTCCGACCACCACCTCGAGGCTCTGGGTGTAGCTTGAGGCGCCCGTGGTCTCGGTGCCGCCCTGGAGCCGGGTGCAGTTGACAAAAGCGCCGCGCCCCCCCGTCGTTCCCACCACCTCGACGGTGTTTGAGCCGAGCAACGTGCAGAGCGCCTTGACCTGGTCTGATGTGCCGTCGACAAGCACGAGCCCGCCCGTGGCGGCGTCGCACGCGGCCACGAGGAGGCCCGCTGCGTGTGTGCAGACGTCCGGCCCGCCCACGGCCTCGAGCTGGGCGATCGGGGCGCCCTCGAGGAGAGAGCACGGCACCTCGTCAACCGTCTGAGTGCCAGTGGTCTCTGTGGGCCCAAACATCCCTCCCGCGGCCACCAGCGTCGGGGCTAGGCGGAAGCAGAGCCCCGTCAGTAGATTGACGGTGAGCGCCAGCGAAACATTTGTGGTCGACAGCGGGATTTGTCGGGTGTTCTCAAAGTTCCTCCCCTCGGGAAGTCCCGCAAAGTCGCCGATAGAGATTGAGGGGAGGGTGAGAACCGACGACACGACTGGACCCGAACCCGTCCCCGTCGTGTCGACGCCAACCTGACACGGCCAGCACGGGAGCAGGCGGGGGACGGCGTTGGCCGGCACGGTGGTGTTTGAGATGGTTGTGGGGCACCTTCGCGTCGACGAGTTTCCAACAAAGTTGGCGTCTGCCTCGGTGCACACCGAATGACCGGTTGTCTGGAGGGTGAGGCAGAGAAAGGGGTCGGCCGGCACCTGGATCCGCCACCGATTGAGCTGGCGGTGGAGCACAAACTCAAAGGCCTGGAACGGGTCCGTGGCCGAGCACGGCCGGATTTCGAGCGGGCCGCCGGCCTCGGTGCCGGTGGCGGTGGTGGTGGCCGGGCGGCTCACGCAGTTGACAATCTCGTCGAGTTTGGCAGTGTGCCTGTCCGCAATGGCAATCTGCGCCGTGAACACGCCCGACCCCCCCAGCGTGCCGTACGTGTCGAGGATAAAAAAGGCAGGATCGGCAACATTTGGCGCTTCAAACGTGGCGGGCTGGATCTGGAAGGGTATTGCCATTGTCGAGGTCGGAATTCCCGCCGAGCTAATATCGACCGGCTCGCCGAGTGGCGGTGGGCCAAGCCCGTCGGTGCCATCGAGCGCTGGTACGGTCCACACCTGACGGAGCTGGAGCGGAAGGTTGTCCAACACAAACCCGGCGGCGTTTTTGGCCGTATTGACAACGCACACAGGAAGGCTCAAGTTCAACAGCGACGCAGTTGACCCGGTTCTGCTTCCGGTCATGTGGCTGACGGCGGTCGGGCACCCAAGGATGCTGCAGAGCTGGCCGGCGGCGTTTTCTGCAATAACGTCTGCCAGGATTTCTTGGGCAAACTGGGCTGCCGGTGCTGTCGAGACGACGACGTGCTTGTCTGTGAAGATGGCGTAGTCGGTCTCGGCGCACGGCGGTGAGATGGAGTTGTTCTGAAAGTTTCGGGCCTTGTCGGCGTACGACAGCTCGGCCACGTCGATTCCGGGCGGAAGCGTGGTCGTGTCTACCAGGCCGTCGATCATGTTGTTTACGGCACAGAGGGGCCAGAACGTCTTGTTGGCGGCGCACCTGGCGCATTCTGTCTCTGAAATCGGGCACGCGCCTGGCTCACACATCCGGTAAAAAGTGCGGCAGAGTCCGGGGTCGATCGGGGGCGGGGGTCCGGCCGGATCCCCGTCGACGGTACCGTACGGCGCTGGGTTTGGCGCAGGATCGACGTCAATCCACTGCGGCCTGGCGTCGGGGTTGGTCATGCGGTTCCACAGGCAGTTCCGGTAACTGCACTCGTCCCCGACGGCCGCGTTGGTTCGGGTGTAGTTTACGCCGGCCAAAGAGTCGCACGCGTAGAAAACCTCTTCGGTTCGGCCATCGCAGCACGGAAGCAGGTTGGCGGTTCCGTACAGCGCGTTGTACTGAAGCTGCGCTGCCGGGCACGCGGACGAGCACCCGACGTCGCGCGACGGCGAGCTGCTCTGGTTTGAGGCGATTGGACCGCCCCTGAACTGCCCCTCCCGCACGGTGATGGGGGGGTACTTCATGACCACATCGCAGTACTCTGAGACAAGCCTGAGATTGCCGTCGCCGCGTTCGGTGGGGCACGAGCGGATGACGGGGTTCCCCACAATGCGCGCAAACGCCGCCTCGACGCCCGGCAGCGACGCGTTCTGGCAGACCGAGAGCCGCACGGTCGGGTCGCAGGTGCCCGCCGTGTTGATGGACGGCACCGCGTTCTGCGCCGAGAGGAGGTACCGCGTGTCAAAGACGATGGCGCCCTCGACGTCGACGTTGGCGCCCACCTCGTCGGTGCCGAGCTGCGGGTCGCCGCCGCGGGCCGAGAGGATGCCTGCTGCGCAGTCGACGCAGACGCACGACCCGATCCTGAGGTTCACCACTCGGGAGCCGCCGGCCACGACCGGAACACGCTCGGATTCGCTCGCGAGCCGGGTGCAGATGCCGCCCTGGCGAAACTCGATGCCGAGGATGGTGGCGTTGGCCTGCTGCACCAGGATCCGGGTGCAGCCGTGCGTGGGGTCGTTCATGCCGCCGATACGAAAGTGGCGGGCTGGAAGGACGCGTTCCGTGACGTCGCCGCCAAACTCGCCGCTCTGGAGTATACGGGTGGCGGCCGCCGCCACCCCAGTGTCAAACGCCGAGCGGAGTGTGACCTGGCGCGACCCGAAATTGATGCGCGACTCGACGTGGGTGGGGTACACCTGATCGTCGACCATGTCGAGACCGCGGGATGCAGCTCCCGTGAGGCCGTCAAAATTGAGAAACTTGAACGAATCGGGCTTTTCTCCGCCTCTAAAGTGCTCGACCGCCGCGTACAGGGCTGCAAAGAATCTGACTGACGGCCGCGCGTGGCAGAGGCCGTCAAACAAAATCCCGGACATGTCGTAGGAAATGCCCATTGCCCGTCCGAGGACGCTGCCGTGGTCGGCGTCTGTGCCCTGGAGGTAGGCGTCTGGCCCGAGACGGGCGTCGCTCGGGTCGTTGTAGTACAGCGTCGAGACGTCGGTCATGAACATGAGCAGGTTTTCGACCACCCTGGCGGCGACCGGGACGGCCACAATCTCAAGCACGGTCGAGTCCGCGTCTGGGAACGCGTCAATCACACTTTGAATCAGCTTAAAGTTTCCGACGGTTTGGTTGGCGTACACGATGCACTTGACGGTTTGGCCACCGGTGCGATGGCACAAATCGCCAATCTTGGAGCGGACGCCGGCGCGCACGCCAAAAGTGGTGATGTACCCCTGCTGCTCGAGTGTTTTTCCATTGCCGGCGCAAAATTGCTTCCGCCCTGCTGGCGTCTTCAAGTCGCTGGCGCACCGCACAAACGTGTCCAGCGAGCTGTTGAAAAGCGAGGGCGGGTACGGCACCGGCGCGCGGGCCTCTCCGGGCGCCTCGGTCCCGGACGGAGGCTGGAGGTACCAGTCGGGGTTGGAAAAATCCCATGGCCCCGACGCGCAGTACGACAGTTTCTCGGCGCGCGGATCAAAGTCGTACGCCGACGGTGGCGGCACCGCCTTTTCCGAGACGGGCGCCGGGAATGTGACGCGAAAATCGTTGCTCCATCGCGGGTTTGGGCACGTCGTCGACTTTGTTCCGTGGCCGCCCGTGCACACGGGCGAGTCTGGTACCGACCGGTGAAAGAGCTTTGTGTCGATTTCGCAGTACGGCACGACGGCGGCCTGGAGGTCGCCAATGCACGGCGGCCGTGTGGTGGCTGTCTTGTACGCAGGCCCGGGCCCTTTCTGCAGGTTGACGCCGAGGAGGCGCTCGATGGGCGTTTCTCCGGTCGCGGAGGCTGCCAGGAACGTGTCCGAAGTGTTGCCAATGACATCAAAGTAGGTGAAGCGGATCGCTTCGGTGGTGACTGTGGGGTCGTAGAGGCCGCGTTCCTTGAACCATGTGTTTGCGTGGATGTCGTAGACGCCAAGCGAATCTTGGATGTCGTACCGCACACGTTTTTTGCCCATTTCACATTGGCTCCGGACCGGCGAGGTGTCGGCCGCGGCCCCAATGTTGCCGCAGAGGCCGCAGAGTCCCGTGGGCTCAAACGTGGCCATCATGTCGTACGGGTTACCCTCGGCGTCGAGTGCCGTGTAGAGGGTACCGTCAAAAAGGGTTTTGACATTTTTCTGCTCGATGATGTTGAACGAGATGTTTGGCCGCGGGGTCTCGGTGCTGCCGCCCGCCTCGTATCCGACTGTTGTCATATCAAGCCGCACCGGCTGCACAAACTTGCCAGAGAGCTTGAAGCGGCCCGATCCCGCCCGCTTGACGCCGGGGATGCCGGCCGCAACATGGCACCCAAGTTGGATGCCGAGCGGCGTCGTCTCGAGCATCGAGGTGCGGCCCGCCCAGAACGAGGTCGTAATGTTTGGGTCATTTGCGGGGCCGAAATTGTTGAGCGTACAGTCTTTCCAGTCGTCATTCGTTTGCGTTGCATCCCACGCGGCCCCGGCGCTCTGTAGATTGTCCTGCGCGCCAAAAACTCCGTTCCGGAATCTGAACCCATCAGATTTTGGATTGACGAGGCTTTGGGGTCCCGGGTCGCCAACACACTTGTTTGCCGAGTTTTTGAACGTGGCGAGACACGCGCGAATCATGGTCGGGTAATTTTTGAAGAATTTGAGAAGCCCGGTCCCGTTGAGGTTTGTCTGGCCCGTGAGAAGGACAAAGCTCCCGGGAAGCGGTTTTGTGGCAAGGCGGGCGTTAAACAACTCTTTCCACGAGTTCCTAAGTGAGAGGGTGGCGTCTGTTTCTGAAACCACGTCGTACACGGATGACCCGGTGAGAACCCTGGACGTTTCTCCCTCGACCTCTGAAGCGGTCTGAATGCCCGAGTGCACCATGAGGCCAATGCCGACGTTTCGGCGCATAAACAAGTACGGCGTCTTCTTGTTGAGCTTGATACGCGGAGTATCCGCAGCCGCTTCATCCGCCGCGGCTGTACCGTCCGCAGCCGCGGCTGTACCGTCCGCAGCCGCGGCTGTACCGTCCACAAGCTCTGCGCTTTCTATCTCTGCGCCTCCCGGCACCACGGCCAGTGCAATCCCAACCAGGGCCTCGGCGGCATCTGCCGCCACGGTGCTTTCAAAGTGGGCCATGTCGCACTGTGCGTTGCACCGGTCGGGCGCGTCCACAAGACAGACCCCGAGCGTCGGAAGCAGCGGCAGGACTTGGTCAGAGGTCGTCCCCGGAACAGTATTGGTTCCATAATACCCTACTGTGTGCGCTTGGAAAAAGCCAGGAAAAACCTGGCTTTGCGTGAACGGAGCAATTCCGCCGCCCCAGTTATAGAGGTCGACGCCGTACCGGTCGCCGTGCGTTGCCCAGTTGCTGACTGGGACGCCCGCGTGTGAGCTTCCAGACGCCACTGTTGGGTAGCCGCCCGGGTCAAAGGTGAGACAAGAGCCAATTTCTGGGACTCCCGGCGGGCCGCCCTGTTGAATATCGATCCAGCGCGGATAGAGGCCCGGGATTGGAATTTCTGCCGAGCCGTCCTTGAAGACTTTTGCCTCGCGGTGGTTTTTCCGGACGCAGTCGGCGCACCCCATGAGCGTGAGCTCGATGCCATCGTACGTGATGGTCAGCGAAGCGGGGTCTTCCGGTGCAGTGTCTGGCACATCAAACGATCCGGCGCGGCGGCCGTCGGCAAAAAACACTGAGCGGTTGAGGTCGCCCGCGCGGTAGGCCGTAGACGGCACGGCCCACTGCGACGTGGTGTAGTTGAAGTTGGTCGTCTGGAGCGCGCCGCCCACGTAGTTTGCCGTCTGAAAGATTGGGTGGATCGGCTTGCCGCCAAGCCGGGGCGCCGTCGAGAGGAAGATGAGGTCGACGTCGGTGACCCGCACGCGGTTCCGCCCCGATTTTGAAGAACCGTCGCAGACCGTGATCGAGTCTTCTTCCGTTGAAAACAACGAAAAATTTGCGCCCGTCTCTTTCCACAGGTGCTGTCGCTCGGTAACGTACTGGCCCGCAAACACGCAAAATCGGTTTGAATCGTTTGGGTCGCCCTCTGTGTATTTGTTGTCACCGCCGAGACAGTCGAGGATTGTTTTTTCAATCTTGTCCGCCGTCATCTCGGAGCGGACAATCTGCATCGGGTCTGTTCCCGTGAAGCAGGTGCACGTCGCCGCGTCGCTGCAGCACACTGACGTGAGATTGCCGACGTGGGCCTTTGGCACCCCTCCGATGCAACACCCCTCGGACGAGCAGGTGGCCGACGCGTCGGGCGGAGTGGTGGCGCCGGTCGACGGGCCCTGGAATCCGTTTGTTGCGTCCCCGCGGCCCGGAATGTCCTGAAGACACCGGTTTGAGTGCCCCGTGAAATAATCTGCAAGTGCGGCCTGGACGGGGTGCGGTTGGGAGCCTCGGGTTAGCGGGTGGCGCCGTGGGATAATAACGGAACAATCGTGGACCGGCCGGGAACGAGGCAGCGCCAATATAAAAGGACGGCGGTTGCGACGCCCACCACTGGATTTTTTCGCCCGGCGTGGCCGCGGCACCGCGAGGGCCAACGGCGTTGTACCAGCCCTCGACAATGGCGGGGACGTCTTCGGGGCCACACTTTGCAAAGTCCTCGGCGGTCCATCCCACCGTGCTGTCGGTAAAGACCTGGGGCATGGTGTTGAAATGCTTGATGGCCTCGCACGGCGTTATGTCGTGCCTCTTGCCAGAGGCGGCCAGCGTACTTGGGAGGATACAGGTGTTCCAAGGCGCCGAGGCGCGGCGGAGCGCCATGATCTGGCCCGTGTTGGTCTGGGCCCAAAAGCTGGAGCTTGCCGAGGACGACGACGACGAGCCCGAAAAGGCCGAATTGTCCGAGGCGCACCCGGCCGCATTGGCGTAGATGCCGGCATTTTTGACATTTTCGTCGTTGGACAGGTCAAACTCGGTAAAGGCGTGGCATGTGGCGGTTGTCTTTGTCCCGGGCGGGATGCAAACGTCGCTAAATCCGGAATCAAAAAATGTGTTTCGACGTCGGCGAAGCGTGTCGGGCTGAATGTCGGGCATAAAGTTGGTCTCGTAGCCGCCGAGCGCACGTGTCGCCGCCGACACGCGGTCAGAGTCGTCGAGAAACGGACTTGTCGGGGGCGTGTGAAAGCGCCCAGTGCCCGAATTCAGAGCGTACAACGACTGGCGGCATTGGACGGCGACCATCATGTCCCGACGAACCATGGATTTTGGCAGCGAGTAGTTGGCCTCGCCGCTGTTCCGGATCTCGGCCGTCATGCAGCACTTGGTGTACTTGCCCGACCCGCGGGCGTCTGCCGCCGCCGGGTTGTTGCAGAACGCGGCGAGCTCGGTGACGGCGCCCGCCACAATCGGGAGCGGGTCGGTTGTTTCGGCCAGTCCGTACAAGCAAAAGTTGATGCGCTCCTCGGGGTCCATGAGCCCGCCGCACGACGCCTTTTCGGGGTTTTCCGGGGTGAGCGGCACTTCAGTCTCGGTGGCGTTGACGGTGAGCACGGCCTCGCCCGCGCCCGCAATGGTGAGCCCAGGCGCCTCTTGTCCGTCCCAGCCCCACCCGGCGCGGTTGACGTTGCATGTGCCGTAGTCGGCGTCGCCCGAGGTGGGGAGCGATGCGCCCGGCTCTGGCACGGAAAGAAGACCGGCCTCTTTGACGTGTGCAGCGTAGGCCGAAACGGCCGCGTCGGCCGGCGCAAAGTTTTCCGAGATAAACGTGGTGCCAAGCGGGCAGTTGCACGCGGCAGTGGCGCCCTGGATGTTCATAAACTCCCACGGCGCCACAAGCTTTGCCGCGCGCGCCTCGTTGGTCACGTCAATGGCGGGGTCTTCGCAGATCCGGCCAACGACATTTACCATCGGTATGTTGGCGGGGTTGACGTCGGCGACGCTCGGAAAGAGGTACGGGGGGAGTTCGGTGGTTTCGCGCTCGATGCACGCCGCGCCGGCTGCGGCGGCGGCAGCGTCGCCGAGGAGCTGGATGTAGGCGTCGTCCCCCGCCGACGGGTTTTTCTGCGCCTCTGAAATATTTTTTTCGAGCGCTTTCAGGGTTCGCGAGCAGCGGCACGTGTCCATCGGTCGCATCAGGCCCGAGGCCGCGCCTGTGAAACAGAGCTGGCCGTTTTCGAGCACGGATGAAAAAAAGGGGCCAGACCCCGGCATGGCAGGGATGGGCTTGATGCCCTCTGGGACCGTTTGCGTGGCGCCCGCCGTCGCGTTGTACACGTAAATCGTGCCCCCGGGTTGAATGGCCTGGAGGAGTTGCGGCGAGCAGCGGTCCCCGACGGCCGCCGGCACGACGATGAGGGCGGCCATTGTTGCCGCCCTCATCACACCCCGACCGACTGGTGTCTGGCTATAAACAAGCCTCGGCCGTCTTTATAGGGACGGCACCTCGGGGCGGCGGGATGCGGTTCTGCCACGTGGGGTGTGCGCTTTCGGTTCTGATGGGGCTGGGCCGTTTTGCCGACGGGGCGTCTGTCGCCGTATCCAACTATGTTCACGGGGGAAACAATTTCCTTATGGTGACGGGAACGGACGACGACGGGAACGCCATCGAGTGTCCCGGAAACGTGCTGTCGCCCCAGATCAACCTCGGTTCAATCTCGATTCCCGGCGTGTCACGACTTGCGTACCAGAAGTCGATGGCGTCCGAGGGCGGGGCGGGTTTTGTCGAGCCCGCCGCATCGGTTGGCATCGACCCCGAGTGGCTGCAGACCCACCCGTACCTGCTGATGAAGGGCGACACGGGCGTCAACCACACGGGTCTTTTTGCACCAGATTTCAATTCGACGACCCGTGACCCTGCTGTCCAGTCCCGGATGGTGCGGTACCAGAAAAGTTTGGTAGGCGATGCGTCGGCGTATAGCGAACCGGGCCCAGCCGAGTACCGGTATTTGCCCACGGGGGCCGTGGACCTTCGACGGGACGGAAATGCGAGTGCCGCCGTTTTTGAAAACTTGAACCGGCTCTACATCAGCAACGGGAAACAGGACGGGACGACAATTGATTTGGCACAGCAAAATGCAAACTATTCGTTTGGGTCGGCCTACGACAAGCTGCAGCGCGAGTATCCCGGAATGCTTCCCCGGTGGTCGCCCCACTCGCCGTTTATCGACCCATACGACACGCGAAAGTCTGTTCTTTCGGAAAAGACCTACCGGGCCGGCAGGCCGTTCTACCGGTACGGGTTAAAGCAGTGCCCGGGCCTCGAGGAGGGCACAGACGCGTCCTGTTGTGTCTCGTTCGAGTCGGCAATGAAGGTTGGCAACGTCGACTGCGCCGCTACGCCCGACGGGGACTACTGTGGCCGGGACAACCCCGTGGCCTCGATTGTGCGACCCGGGACGCCGCGGCCGCGGCTGCACCAGGGGGTCAGCTCGGATCTACGGGTGTCGTGGAAACCGCTTGGGGTGCACACGTCGTTTTCGCGCGCCGTGCCCGACATTGGGTCGGTGACCTGCGCATCGGCGGACGCCGCGACAAAGGACCCCGCCGTGGCCGACCTTTTTAAGAGTATGTGCGGCGACCGGAGTCAAAACCAACTTGACTTTTTTACTACAAGCAAATCGCCAAAGTGCAGGGAGTATTCGACCGGTTCTCTCTCGGACAAGGTTGTTCAATTTCTAGAGCACTTTTATGTGGCGTTGACGGGCCGGTTTGAGGAGATTAAGCATAGTCAGCGGTCAAAGTCTCGCGCGTGGCGGGAGGGAAAGACAGAGTACGTCCGTTCGTCCACCTCAACCCCGTCTCAAGCGGCCGCCGGCATCAAGCACGTACTTTCCACGGATATAGACACGGAATTTGACTACCCGCCGTCGGAGCGATGGGCGTTTGTGCCCGGCCCTCCCGACATTGGAATGAGCGCCTCTGACTCGGATGCCACCGCCCAGCAAACTGCCGGGACTCCGTTTTTTGTCCCCGTCGACGGGCAGGCGTCCGCGAGGGGCGCGAAAGCAAACCCCATGTTTTTCAACGACTACGACACGCCGTGCACGCAGATCACGGGAACTGGGTACTCGCGCGCCGTCAACGGTTCGAACGAGTCGGTCGGCAAGACGTCGGACGACGTTGCGCACACGAGCCGGTGTGTGTTTCGGAGAGCCGGAAAGTATGAATGGATGGTGCTAGCGATGCTCCAGTCGTACAATCGGCCTGAAAACACTGTCACGTCCGAGGCGTGGTGGAACCTGAATGTGAAGCCCATCGCGTCCAGCCTCGACTGGTTTGCGACACCAACCGTGGACAGCGACCTGGGCCAGCACATGTGGGCAAATAATCGGGTTTTGTTCTGGGACCTCGATTCCACCTTTGATGCGCTTGCCTACGCCCCGTCACTGGGCACAGGCCCGGCCAGCGGGGCCCGAGACGCGCCCGTCTTTTCCGACTTTGTGCGGTTGCACACGACGGCGCCCGTGCCGGCGGCCGACCTCGTCAACTACACCAACTACCGGAACATTCGCGCCGGGCTTCCGGGGGCCAACAGCGTGGTGCCGCGGATCAACCGCACCGTGTGCAACGCCTACCGCACATATTTGACCACGGCCGGGAACGGTCTTCCCTCCCCTGCCGATGGCGGAAGCTGCGATCCGTGCTGGCTTGCGGGCGTCTGGCAGACGCTTACCAAGACGGACTTGAACACCCAGTCGACGACATTTCCGTCGACTCCCGAGTGGAAGAAAGATTGCTGGGACAGCGAGCGTGCAAAACCGCGCGAGGTGACGGCGGCAATGCTGTGGAACGCGTGGAGTGTGGGTTCCTATAATACCCTCTGGGGTGATTTGAGCGAAGAACAGCAGGTTGCGGCGGTGAAGAGCCACGGCGGCACTGGGCTCCGGTGGTTTGGCGCCGGCAAGGACCCCGCCGAGCTCGTGCTGCACGGAACTTCGGACGGGACGCCGCGGACCAACGTGCACCAGAGCATTTGCCACGTCGACCCGTTTGTGGACACGGAATTTCTAATTTCCAAGCCCGACAAGAATGCGGCATCCGGGTTTTCTACCTTTTCGGCCGGAACACTATGGCCTGCCGACTCATTCCGCCGGGACGGGCCGGCCGAGGCGTTTCAGAGCCTCGGCGCGGCCACCGATTTTGGCAACGTAGAGTCGCCTTCTGGGTCAGACCCCGGCCGCCGGAGCTTTGGTGTCAACGGCGGGCCGGCCGAGTACGTGGAGCGGTGGGACATTTTTGCAAACACGCAAAGTTTTGACCGTTTTAGCGCCAGCGACGTGAAAGAATACTACGCCTACATAGGGTACTGCAAAAATCCGTTGCCTTATTTGAAAAATTGGGAAGACGATGATTTGAACCTCCACCAGTTCTGCATTTCTGATCCTCTTCCTTTGTTTGCGTGCTCGTTCAAAATTACTAAAGACAATTTCGACGTTGAAAAGTGTTACAATTGGGCGGCTCGGACATATCTGCCTGGGATTAGCACGACGCGTGGGTTTCCGCAGGTTGCATTTCCGTCGTTCAAAACGCAGCGGTACCAATACGACCAGACGATGAACCTCTCTGCGGCGGTGCATCAAAAGTACGGCATCCACTCGTGTGCCGATCAGTCGAACCGAACGTTTTTTTCGCCGGCTGATTTTGGGAGCCGCGGTGTGTACGTGTCGCAACAGGACGCGCCGTGCGAATGCTGCGGAGCATTGGGCCTGCCCCCACTCGGCCCAACGATTCCGCGCGTGTCTGGTGCCGGGGGCGAAGCGTGGGACATGCGGTGGACGTATTATCGCGGTTCGGGCGGACCAGTGGCGCCAGAGGGCGGCGAGAAAAGTCGCGACCCCTTTGCCGGTACGTTCGACGGGGTGAACGCAAATCAGGCGGTTTCATTTTCAAATGCAGAAATTACGCCACTGCCGTCGTCGTGGGCCCCTGTGAACCCCGCCAACTACAAACATGATGATACTTCTTCTAATCCAGTCCGGCCCGTGTACATGGTGGATTTCACCAACAACGTACGCTTCTTTTCAAATCTGGATTTTGACAACGTCCATATCGAGTGCTCTGGCTGTAGTACAACCGCGTGCTGCCCCACAGAGCCCAGCAATGACAAGTGCAGCTGCGATCCACTGACCGAGCGAAACGATGCTGGAGAGGTGTGCACGTTTGCACCCGGCGACAACCAAGGGTGCCTGTATTTTCGCACCGAGCGGGCCGACGGCGCGATTGTGGTTGGGGCGCGGGCGGCGCGGGGCGGCACGAGCCCTGCGACGCCGCCCGCGGCTTTTGGCGGGATCCGGGTACCGGCGGTCAACCAGCTGTTCAACGCCGACTTTTGTCCGTTCTGGAACCGGTGTGATACCAATTCTACGCTGTGCCAAGATGCGTCGTCTCCGTTTTTTACGTACGGTCGAAAAGGAAACCCGCAAGTAGGGGATGCCCCAAACGAGGAAGCGGGGTTTTGGTACGCCGTTGACAGCTCGGCCATTTCAATTGGAACGCTCGCGTCGGACCGGAAAGACCGGTGTTTCAACGCACTCGAGCAAGGAAATGAAGGCGGATTTCTGCCGCACTGTACAGAGACGGCCGGTAACATTATTCCATCAAATGCCGGAAGCGGGGTAGATAGGGATGGCCAGTGCACGGATTCTGGATTTGAGGACGATCAGCAAAAAATCAATGGATTTTTCAGAGAAAACTGGCGGCCGCCGTACATCCACCCCGCCCGGTCTGGCCCCGAGCTCGACCTCACCACCAACTGTCCGATAAACATAGGAACAAACGGGCCCGAGATCCGGGGCGTCGACCAATTTTCCGAGTTGTTTGACCGAAACCTGGCACAGCGACAGGTTGGACGCGTCTCGTGGGGCGCACGGTCTTTTGGCCCGGCCGTTTCCGAGTCTGGACCCCAGAATGCCGAGTTTCGGGTCCCGGCCCGCCAGTACTACTTTTCCCCGCACGAGCCGTACGCATACGGAAAGACGGACGGCATCCTCGAGTGCGCCTCTTCAAAAGACCAGCTGAGCCTTGGACAAGAGCTGCTGGTTCACTCGATCCTCAAGACGGCGGACATCTGCATGGTCCCCGACAACACGGACGACGGGTTTACCCCAGACGAGGCCCGGTTTGCTCAGTACCGCGACACGCTCAGTCCCTGCTACAACCCCGCCGACGCCGCCGTCGACTTTTGCAAGGGTCTGGTTGGCAGTGGCGACAGCGAAACCCCAACCAGTACCGCCGACGCGGTCCGCACGTGCATCGGGCTCTTTGGGACGGGGCGGCAGTTTGAAGTTTCGGCAGAGTATCAAGCGTACACCACGCCTGTCAACGACCATGGTTCGTTTCCGCACTCGTGCTTTTGCACGGGAGACGAGCCGATCGTGGTGCCTGAACCGGGCGATGGTGAAGATCCATCCGCATACAACTCGTTTCTGTCTTCGCTGTGTGCCTGTGGCGCACTGGCAAGAACGGCGCATTTTACCATTGGCACGCTCGATGCAACCGCGGACAGCAACAGGTACGACTACGAAAACCCCGAGTTCTTGAGAGAAACAGACAACCGCGTCGTGACCAACCCATTTTGCGCATGCCCGGGCGAAAAGACAAAGTGTCGTCTGAGGCACCGTTGTCACGCCGACGGGATTGGCCAGAGCACCGACACGACCGGTGCCCCTTTTTCACTGGACAGCGACGTGGACGACGACCAACTACCAGACATTAGGAACAAGTACGCAGACACGGTGCTGTTCGAAGACCTAGCGCACACGTTTGTGTCGAGGCCAGACGGCACATTTACCGACTTTGCATCCGTTCCGGCGGCGACTGTCTCGGTTTCGATGCCGTTTGGCGCTTCAGAGCTCTCGCATCTGTCCGAGTGCCTCACCCGGGGCTTGGGATGCGAGGTCAACCCTGCGTCGTACGGCGACGCCATTCTCACGTACCCGGTCCAGCATCACACCAGTCCAGCGCGGCACGACCGCGCCATCATCCTGGCGCCGCTTTCCACCGGGCTCTGCCCCGTCGTGGGCGGCACATCGGCCGCAGTCGAGTCGCTTGTAACGGGCGGCTCTGCGCAATTCTCAGTTCTGAAGGAGGTCATGCCGTCGGCGCTCGCGGTCGTGCCGGTACCATGTCTTTCGATCGGTGGCCAGGGAGCTGGCACAGCTCCGGTCCCCAGCTGGCACATTCAGCCTGGCACCCTCAGCACTCGGGCCCCCAGTCCGTTTGCGCAATATATTGCGAACGTAGCCCCGTTTACGGACACGTCCACGGGCAACTGCGGGTGTCTTTTGGCATGGAACACGGAAGTCACGAACAGCCCCTCTGGCTTTACGGGGGCCTTTGCAAACGTGGCCCATTCGGGTACCAGCCCGTTTGGGGCGCTTCCGACCGAAAGTATCACGCTCGATACGACCGACAGCACTTTGAAGCCACTTTCGGTCACCGAAGACTTTGTGATGAACGGTGGTGGAAAAACGCCGGACCGGTTTTCTAGGATTGTGCAAAGTTGCGTGCAGCTCTATGCCGACCTTCTCGCCGTGAACAGCAACATTGGTGCGGAACTTGTAGCGTCGTCCGAGTGTTTTGCGGCGTTCAGCCTGGGAAACGTCACCGTGCCGGCCACGGGTGGGATGGAGGTCCGCATCGTGTTTCCGGATCTGGACGACACAGACGCCAACGTGTGCACGGAGGACGAGGTGGACGGCGAGTGCGAGCTTCCGTTTGCCCAGAGGGTTGCCGCAAGCGGCACGTGCGTGGACGCGGGCGACAGTACCCAAATGTTCCGGATGTCGCTCACCGAGGCCAAGACGTTCCGGGTGCCGCCCGCGTGCGTGAGTCAGATCAAGTACCATTTGTTTTCCGTGCCCACAGAGTACGTTGACATGATGAACCGGGATGTTCCCAACCCGATTGTGCTCCGCGGGACGGCCGAGTTTGCGGAGAACGGCGCCGATAATCATCCGGGCGCATCTGCAAAAAGCCCAGTGTCCATGTGCACCCTTTCGCTCGACTCGGAAAGCCTGTTCCTGGGCGCGTCCGACTCGGCGCCCATGCCGATGCTGGTGCCCGTCCCCGCCTCTTTCAACATCTCCGTTGACCCCTTTTTCAATGGAGATGCGGGGTTTCCGTTTGCCGGGCAGGTTGTGGAAGTTTCGGCGGGGGGCGCGGTCCAGGACGACACGCCGATCACCGAGCCGACCGTGGGAACCCCCTGTTGGCGCTCTGTTTGCGCGGACGGGCTTGGGCCGGGTGGCTTTGTCGTGTCGGGGGCAGGTCGAACAGACAGTCCCGGGCCGCTTATTCCCACCGGTGCCGAAGAATGCATTCCTCCCACGAGCGCCAACGGGCCGCAACTTACCGGAGAAACGTGCGCCTTTTTTATGAAAGACGATTCAAACTTTAACGCCATCTGCACGGAGCAGGCCAACGCCGCCAGGTTCCTGAACCTGGGCGGCTTTGGGCCCGCGTCCATTGAAGCCCTCAACTTCCCGGGCGACCCAACGAATGCCGCTCTCGTGGCCGAGGCGCCGCTTGTGGCCGTGTGCCACGCCGGGATGCTCCGGCGGATCCCGCGGCTCACGGGGCCCGTGTTCCGGGCCAAAGACGGCGCGGTGCACACGGTGCCGCCGACCATCGCCTACGGACGGCGGTGCGCGCTCACGGTGCGGCCGACGGCGTTTGAAGAGGCCGTGCCAATGTTCAAGACAAAGGGCGAATCGTACGAGATGGTCACGGCGGCGGGCACGTTTTCGAGCACGAGCCCGGAAATGTCCGTGTTCCTTGCGGACAACGCGGGCCCGGCGCAGTCGTCGGTCATTCCACTTCGTCGGCTGTCGGCGCCGCCGGCGGGCGCCGAGCTGGTCGAGGCGCACCTGCAGCACTGGTTTTCCGCGGTGCTCACGGCGCCCGCCAACCGGCACGGCGCCGGGGTCACGCTGCCGTCGGTCGGATCCGGCGACATTTCCAAGTGCGCCAAGTTTTTTAACGCTGAGCAGCCCGGCGCGGCCACCGAGCCAGACCAGGCCGACTGGCACGCGTGCGCCACCGCGTTTAGTCTCTTCACCCTTCGGATCCCGACGGCCGCGTGGTCGGCGTGGGGCGCGGTGCTGGCCGACGCGGCCGGCCGGGCCGCCGCGTTTGTCGATCAATCAGAATCGGAACTGGGCAATCCGGCCGAGCCCGTGTGCGTCGCCGGCGACGACGGAACCACTTTTGTGTCGGACGTGTTTCCCACGGCCACCGAGGGGGACTTTGGGGTCGTCGGCCGGATGAGCATGGCCGGGCGGTCCGTGGCGACGGCGGCCGCCGAGTGTGTCGACATTTGCCAGATCACGCTCGAGTGCGTGACTGCGGCCTTTTACTCGGGCGTGGACCACGGTGGAATCTGCACGCTTCTTGCGAACAACGCGCGCCTCGTCTCGTTCTCGACCGACAAGATGCCAACAATATCCCACCAGAGCGCGGTGGGCACGCCGCCGTCGACGGGGGCGTGGATGGCGACGTGCGTGCCAACAGTCCATCCGTTTACCACGCGCGGTCAGCACTTTGGGGCCACAGACGCGTCGGTGGCGGCCCTTGTTGCCGCCACGGGCGGGGCAGTCGAGCCGTGCCCGGCCACTGGTACGGCGCTCCACGTCGGGCCGACCGGCACGTTCTGCGTGCCGACGTCGTGCGACCACGACACCGAGTTTACAGAAGCGGCCAATCCGTTCTTGAGGGCGCTCCACGGGCGGTGCGGCGCGGGAAACGTAGAACACACGGTTGTGGCCAACCTGACGGAACTCACCTACACGCCGGCTGCCACGGAATCAGACCCGGTGTCTGTTTGGAACTACGTCGGCAGCGAAGGAGGGGACGGAAACCCCCTTCCAACGGGCCCAATCTCGCTTCAGATTAACGAGTCCCTGAAGATGACGTTCTCGGTGCAGATTCTGGCGCCTCTCGGCGCGGCGCCGTACGCCCCCGGGCGCCTCTCGGGCCAAATTCACTCGATCAATCTGGCCGTCGCCGGCAGCGCCCCGAAACTCGGCATGTACATCTCGAACTTTTGCAACTGCGGTTTGGGTGTCCCGAATCCGTCGTGCTCCGTGGTTACCCCTGCCCCCGACGAGCTGTTTCCCGGCCAAAGCGGCCTCTTTGGAGACTACCGCATGGACAACCACACCTGCAACCCGTGCGCGCCAGTGCCGCCGTGATTCCTGCGGACCCCGGATATATCCGGAATTCTCTGGAAAGACTGCCATGGAAAACGCGACCGAGCCTGCCGTGGGAGACCCGGCCCACGGCACCGCGCCGCTGTCGCCGTGGGCCCTGATTCCGCCGGGCATGGCCGCGCTCATCCGGGACAAGGTGAACCGCCTCGAGGCCGAGGCGCGGACCGTGGGCCCCGACCGGGTCCGGGCGGCGCAGATTGACGCCGAGGTCGCGGCCGCGCTCGCGTTTGCGTGGGACCTGGCAGAGGTGGGCGCGCGGTCTCGGTGCCGCGAGGCGCAGTGGGCGGCCGATTCGGACCGGGCCGTGGCGGCTTCAAAGGTGCCAGAGACGGACGCCGAGCGGGAGGCGCGGGTGGAGCGCGCCGCGGCGTTTTACGACATTGCGCGAGCCGAGGAGGTCACCGCGGCCTCGAGCCGGCGGGCGGCGCGACTGCGGGCCGAGACGCTGTCGGACCGCGCCCTCCGCGCCACCTTTGGGCCGTTGGAATCTGCGCCTGATATTAACCACCCGGCCGTGGAGAAGAAATTGGACGAGCCGGACCTTGACTGAAACCATGGGGTTGAGACTTCAGGACCGGATTGTTCTGGGTGTTTACAGCTTCTTGGCCTTGCTGGCGATCATTCTCGGCGCCAGTTCGACCGGGAGACTCATTACTTTTCAGACTGGCTCGCCTGGGTCCTGTGCTTCTGACACGTTTCCTGTTGAATTTCCATTTTTGGCCTCTGGTTTTCGGGGCATTTGCTCGAGTGTGGATGCCGCTCGGGGCATGCTTGAAGGTGCCGTACTCCTGTTTGGATTCAACGGCATTCTCTGGCCAATTTACTACACCCACTTTAGCGAAAACCGCCTCAACGCCGACAACATGTCAAAAATCATTTCGTTGGCTGGCTCGATTGTGTTCGTTGTCATGTTCTACGTCCTTAGCCTGACAGAGACGGACGGTAAAATTAATTCTAACGAGGATTCGATTACCTCGATCGAACGGGTCGTCAACGCCTTTTCGCTGATTGCCATTATTGGCGGCGGGATTCAGTTTGCATTTTTTTTCTTTCGGAAAGGACAGAGCGTGGTGAGCACCAACGGAAACATGGACGGCGGCATCGACTACATCCAGATGTAGAGCCCATAAACACGGCAGACCCCGAGTGGACCCGAGTGGACCTCTGATGAACGTTGACCGCCCAGTCGACCCCGAGCCCCCCCTCCTCGCCGATGCGCGCGGCACCACCTTTGCCGCCGTCGGCGCCCGCGCGCGGGGGGTTGCCGCCGAAGCGTACGCCCACCACGCCGCGGGCGGCCACACCGTGTTCCCCGTGCTGCTCTCGCCGGCGCCCGCCGCGTATGCGTCAACCATCCCCGCCATCCACACGACCGACGCCCTCACGGTCGGGATGCCGGGCGCCTCGTTCCGGAACCAGAAGCAGCTCGCCGCCGGCATTTCCCACATCAAGCAGAACAATTCGGGCCGCCTCCTCCTGATTGTGGCCGAGGCCGAGACGCTCTCGGCCTACACGTTCAACCGGATTATTACCCGGCTGAAGGACGCGGTGGGGACGCTGTGGGGCTCGCGGACGCGGCTCCTGGTGCTGTACGACGAGGGGGCGTACCCTCCCCCAGCACCGTTCCACGAGGCGGCCGTGTTCCAGAAAAGCACTTTTCTGTCGTCGGCGATGGTGGCCGAGTCGGCGCCGCAGTGCGGCCGGGACCACGCGGGCGACGAGGTGCTCGGCGAGCTCATGGACCGCGTGGGGGCACCGTACGGCCCCGATCCGAGCGACCCGTGGGTCGCCGCCGAGGTGCTGGGGACTTCCAGCCGGCGGCTTCCGGACGCCGAAGCGCTTCGGCGGGCGGTGGGCGACGCCATCATGGCCGAGGAGGCCGTGCCGATCATGGCGGCGACGCGGACCGGGCTCGACGCGGCCGTCACCGCCGTGGCAAAGCTCTGGGCGGGAGCCGACTGCGCGACGCTCGTGGCGGGCTTTTCCGTGCTGTCGCGCAGCGGCGACCCCCGCGACATTCGCGTGTCGCTTCCGTTTTCCGAGGCGGCGCGCGGGCACGCCAGCTACTTTGCCACGGTGCTGTCCACGACGGCCGACTACACGCCGGTCGAGCGCGTGGGTGGCTCGGGATCAAAATCAAAGGCGCCGCCCGTGCTCGTGCCGCGCGGCACGACGCTGTGGTGGGACGGCGAGATGGACGACAGCACGTCGATTGTCGACGAGAGCACGGTGGACGCGGCCACCGGGGCGCACTTTGTGGCGCCGCCCGTCGCCACACGGATCGACGACTCGCCCGCCCACCTCTGCTGCTGGGTCCCGGCGGATGTGTTGGGCGACACTGGATCCAGGTCCGGGTCTGGCACCATCAAGGTGCGGGTGCCGCTTTTTCAGGGCGATCCCGCCGGGCCCACGGTGCGGCCGGTCGGGATCTCGGTGCTCGGCACGGCCGAAACAGTGTCGGCGCCCGTGGTGGCTGGGCATGTGGTGGGCACCCCCGCGCCGCCCGGGCGGATGTCGGCCGACGTGGTCGTGTCGGCCGAGCCGTTTTCCGTGGCCCAGTACGGCGCCGTGTTGCGGACGGTGGCGCGCCGCCACGGCGCTGCGCGGCAGATATCGACGGCGCCGGTCACCGGGGCGCGGTTCTCGCTCAACCTGCCGGCGCCGTACGGGACGGCCGAGGCGGCCCGGGCGCCGGGCGCGGCCGCGGCCGCCATCCGGGGCCTTGTGAAGCGGCGGAAGGTGTTTTCCTGGTAACGCGGCTTGATGGAATTGGTGCGCGGATATTAGAGGCGCCACGGATAAATCCTGGACCGGCCCGCATGCGGTTCCCGCGGCACGGGCACGAGCACGAGCACGGCCATGGCGGGAACCGCACAGGGGCCGCCGGCGCATCCGGCGCATCCGGCGCATCCGATTCAATTGATTTCCACGTGGCTGTCCACGCGGCGGCCATGACGGCGTTTACCGTGGTCGTGTTCCCGTGGCTGTGGTGGACTGTGCGGCGCGGGTTTAAGGGTGCGCACGTCCGGGCGGCTGGGTTCGCGGGCGCGGTGTTCTGGGTGCTCTTGATTCACGCGTTTCTTGCCGTCGACGGCACGGGCGACCACCCCCACCTCCACGGCAACCTGGCGGTCGTCGTGACGTTTCTGGTGGCCGTCCAACTTGCGGCCGGGGTGCTCCGGGCGCGGGCTCCTGTGCGGGCCGCGCACGTGTGGCTCGGGCGGTTCCTGGTTGCGGTCCTGTTTCCCCTCCAGTGGCTCACGGGGATACAGACGGCGTGTGTGGACACGTCGACGGCGCTGGCGGGACACGCTTCCGTGGCCATCTTTACCTTTCTGTTTGGCCTCTGGCTTTTGTCATGCCGGAAACCAGACCAGTCGGTCGAGGCGGCCGTGCTTTTCGCCGGCGGCGCCGTCGGGCTGCTCGGCGACTTTGCCGTGTCCGAGCCGGGGTTTTCGCCGCGCCGCCTCCACCACCTGTTTCTGTACTGTACGTTCATGGCGGCCGGCGCCGCGTCGCGGGCATCAACATCATCGTGGCCGACCGTGGTCGCTTTTTTCGTGTTTGGCGTCCTGATCATGGCCCACCAGCACGGCGGGCACCACACGGCACGCATCGACCACGCGGAGATGGACATGGGCTCTGGAGCGGCCGGCCTCACGCTCGCCATGCACGCGGGATCGGGCGTGGCGCTGGTGGTGGCGGCGGGGGCGCGGTATCTCGACCGCCACGTCCTGTTTGCGCAGAGCCTGGTGGCGTTTTCGGTGCTGTTTGTGCTGAGCCAGCCCGAGGTGTGCGCGTGCTGGACAAAGTGGACGGGGGCGCCGGCGCTGTACTTTGGGACTGCGGTGGAGGTGGCGGCGGTCGTCCTTGGCTTTTCGTACCCAGTCCCGGTCTCGACCGGCTCGGACGACACCAAGCACCGGTACGTGATTGCGGACAACGACGATGCCGACGACGAGGGGGATGACGCGGGCGGGACCGGGGGGCACCAGGTGACTGCGTTTTAAACCGGGATTCATTCTCGCTCCCAGCTGCGCGGCGACATCAAATAGTGCCTCCACTCGATCCACTTGAGGGTGAAAATGTGGCTGCTTCCAAACACGCGCCGCACGGTCGCTTCCTCCTGCGCAAACGAGGCCTGCGCATCGCGTCGTGCCGCCTCATCCCCAGTCTGGAGTGCCTTCATCCACTGCGCAACGCAGACCGTCAGGGGGGCTTCGTGCACGGGCACTGTGCCGCTCGACCACTCGATCAGCGGATTCTCGGATGAAGTGCTTGGCCGCAGAATATGCATGACCCACTCGGCTTCTTCTAAGGCTTTTGTGGCGTTCTTGACCTCAATGTGATTGATTGCGCACAAAAGGCTCATCCGCACTGCGCCCCTTATGTGGTCGTCGAAACCCGACGGCCACTCGACGGAGATCAATCGGTCCAATCCAATGTTGCTCTGCGCGATGGCCTGCTCGTGGCGTCCCATCCGCTTCAACAACGTTGCAATCGTCAGGTACAAGTCGGGCACCCACACGACCGCCATCGGGTGGTTGTCAATCATGCGCTTCAAGCTCAGCACGTGTCTAAACAGCTTGGCGGCATCCATGCCCTCACACAAAGACGTCGCGCACGCAAGATCCAAGAGCGCCTCGATCCGGTGCGGGTGGTTAACGGGCAGCTCTTTGGTGTGTTCGACTCGGACACCCAGCAAGAACTTTTTCGCCGCGCCCTGAAATCCCTGCTTGCACACTGTACAATATTTGCAGCTGTTCCCGTCGACCCCCTTCGCGACCTCCTCAAGACACTTCAGATGTGCCATCGCATTACCATTGCGGCACGCGCACCCCATGTTATAGAGCGCCGCTTCGTCGCCGTTCTCAAGGCAAACAAAGCACCTCAGTCCCCTCCTTCTGTGCACTCTCCATGCCGCCTGGAACATCCGCGCTGCCTGGAACATCCGCGCTGCCTTCTCCCGCGCTGCCTTCTCCCGCGCTGCCTCGTCGACGAGGCGGCGCGGGAGATCCATGGGCTCGCCCCCCAGGCGTGCAGAAAGTTCGCCCTTCCCGGCGCCCTCCGACTCTGGATTTGACGCCATGGGCTCGTCCCGGTTCTGCGCCCCGCAGTTCTGGTTTTGGCACCGCGCCGCCTCCGTCATTTTTTTTATTATGAAATAAAAAATGGTTCCAATTTACCACACCCGGCCCGCACCCCGCGGGAGACCGCAGAACCGATAATGAGTACCGACACCCGCACGTTGGCGATTCTGCGCCGTGTCACCCCGGTGGGCGAGAGCGGCGTGAGCACTCTCGAAGCGTTGGCGGTGACCATTGTCGTTTCCAACGAGGTCCTTGGATCAGAGGGCGTTAGATGTGCTTGAGGACGACCCGAGTTACCTCGTACGCAACAATGAGCTGTTTGAAGACGTGCCCCCTGTGTTAATCGAGAAGTTGATTGCTTGCACTGAAGCGGTCAAGGCAAGTGTGACTTGTGAGGGCACCTTTGAGTGCTGGGAGCACAAGGAGTGTCCTTTTTTGGTAAGCGCGTCGTTCTGTCAGCTCGTGCAGGACGTGTCCGGCGTGGATGAGTGGCACAAGTGTCAGAAGTGTACCTGCCCGTGTATGTATGATCCGGATATTGACGTGGGGTTCGATAATTGTTCCACGTGCCGAATGCTGGTATGCGATGGGTGTGGACGTGGCTGCGAGTGTTCCGAGGCGTAAAAAAAATATCTGAAATAAAAATGTCACCGGTTTCCGCCCGGGTGGTTGCAGCCCGTGGACCGCCCGTGGACCGCCCGCAGAACCGAGTCGAACCACCTGTTTGGAACATGGGCGGGCTCTCGACACTCCCGGCCCGCTGCGGCGACCGGACGCTTAAGCTTGACACAAACGCGCACGGGCCAATCCCGGGCGGGTTTGCCACCGCCGCCCTCCAGCCCGTCATAGACACGTTCCGCGACGACCCGGTGGTCGAGGCGGCGGATGGCGCGTGCGGGCCGTGCCTCTGGCGCTTTGTGCGGTCGTGGAGCACGAAGCTGCCGCTCCGGCAGTTTGCCATCACCGTCTCGGTGCTGCACGCGGCCCTGGACGCGGCCGAGGCCGATCGTCCGCGGGCGCCGTCGCCACCCGGCAAGCGGCGCGGCGGGCGGGGTGGACGGCCAGGGAAGCGGCGGTAGGCCGGCACGCGGTAAATATTATGGCGTATTCAATACTATTGGCTTATCAGAAGAGCTTCCGGGCTCGTCTCCGGGCTCGTCTCCGGGCTCGTCTCGGTGCCGGTCGCCTGTCGCTTTCGAGAATTTGCGGGGCCCGCGGGTCTGCTGGATTCACGGCACTCTTGTAGTTCCTGTTGCGTGGTTCTCAGACCCTCCACAATCCGGTCGTGCTGAGATTTGAGACCGGAAATTTCTTGTTTAAGTGTTTTCACCGTGTGGTCATAAAACCTGGCCTTCTCTCTCATTTTGTCAACCTTCATGCGTTCTTCCACGTACATCTTTCTGTAGTCCAAAAGTACGGGTAGGGGCACGGAACAAGTCTCTGGCGAAAGGTTGTACGTGTCGGTGAGAATTTTGATGGCGCCCTGGATGAGCCGTTTGGTGGTTTCTCCTGGCACTTGATCCCTCACGCGAATCAGGGCGCATCGGCGGTCGCCCGGGCTCGTCCTCGTCCCGGGGGATTTTTTTTGAATGCTCTTATACCAAAACCGGTTTCCGTCTCTTTCCAAGGGCCCCCGGTTTGCAAAGAGTGCCGTTGTGACGCCAAAAGCATATTCGGTAGTCTTCTTTTGATCTTCGTATGACGGATTAAAATATACCCACTTGGCTTCTCCTCCAATGGGATACGTAGCGGCGTGTCCGTCCAACGAATCAATGTCGATGAGGCTAAACTTCTTGATTTTGCCTCTTTCGATTTTAACGCCGACGTTTGGCAATTTCATGTCCGTGTACGACGATTTTCTTGTGGTAATGCAGGCGAGCGCGTCCTTCATGAACGTTGCAAATTTGTCCTGTGTTTCTTGCCTGAGGCGCTCTGTGTCATTTGTCCCGTCCATGACGTAGTTTTCCAAATCAGTGTCGAGTTTCTCCATGATTGTCCAGTGTTGATAGTTAAATGTCAGTTTGCCGATTTTTTCTGCTTGTTGTAAGGGTACGTCAAAGTATACGAATTTGACAAGCCCGCAGTCTCGTAGATTTGTTGCCGTGTTCAACCCTAGAGTCGCAGTCTTCGGCTGAGTTTTGAGAACAACGGTAAGATTGAATGGAGAACCCACGGGCCTGTACGTAATCTCATAGAGCGATCCGTTGGATCCTTGTGTTGCTGTACCCAAAGGGGTTGGCGATTGTGCAGGATGGTGGTATTGACCATTGTATTTTAAGACGAGAACGCGATTTGTGATCCGCCATAGCGGCTCCCGCAAGTCATTGCTGTTGAGGTCGGTAATGATCCGAAAATTCTTGAAATCGTCAACAAGCTCGTTTGAGAGGGCGGGGTAGACGGGGAGGGCCGGCCGCGTCGGTGCGGGGCCGCCGGCGGGACCGCCTGCGGGGCCGG
>MDTC01141187.1_pt1 | contig 30216 bp, 19 predicted proteins | sample 811181 | NCBI WGS metagenome assembly MDTC01 (sample SAMN05326644, study PRJNA326480) | marine metagenome | isolation source: seawater | place: Pacific Ocean: North | collected 2011 | reverse complement strand
TAAATTAGATCCAGGTTTTATAATCATACTATGACTATTATCAGGATCTTTTACTAATAATCCATTGTTTTTAAGTTGAATACCTCCATTTAATGTAACTAAATTTTCTACAGTTACGGCTCCACTTAATATTGTTGCACCGGATACTGTTATATTTCCAACAACATCAGCTGATCCAGCAATACTTAAAGAATCTTGTATTTCCAAATCTTCTTTTATAATAGTTTGTTGTGTAGTTTCACCAAGATAGGTTGCACCACCTACACTTAAAGATCCATGAATAACAGTTGCACCTGAAACATCTAATTTATTTTTTAAAGATGTTGTTCCATCAACATTTAATGTCTCTGATAATACTACAGTACTTAAAACACTTAAGGTATTATTTACTGTAGTAGCACCTGAAACATCAAGAGATCCAGCAGCAGTAGTTGAACCACTGATACTGAGATTACCATCAACCTGTAATAAGTCTTTGACTTTAAGATTTTTTGTTTTCCACTCGGTCGGCATTTTTATAATATATAATAATATAAAAATAACATTTATTATACTGCAGTAATAAACCTCTTAATATGTGTCTATTAAAAAACTATTTATCTCCATCAAAAGGTATACTTGATATTTAGATGTATATTTTGATGTACACATAACTTTTAATGGGAATTTAATATCAAATGTGTTATAAGCTGTTTCTATAGTATTGTAGCTTTGTATCGCATTTAATTGTATATTATCTTGGTATGTTTGTTCTAATATTGGGTCAGTTTCAATATTAATATCAAAATTCATCAATGTTACTAAATCACTATTACTTGATATATATTTTTTATCTCCATCATTTACATATCGTTGTGATGATAACATAGTATATGTATCACCTGATTCATAAGAATTAGTATCCAAATCATTTATACTTGTATTTGGTGTTAAATATTTTTCTACAAATTTTTGCTTCATTTCATCTATATTAGTAACAGCTGCTTCTCTATTATTTGTAAAAAATTGTCTCATTGTTGTAAATGTTGGTATAATAATAGAAGAATAATGTGTAAAAAAAGCATATTTATTATTGGTAATATCGCGTATATTAACATAAGTCTTAATAAAATTATGAGAACCAAGACTAAAATAATAAGAATCATTTACACCAGAATCTTTTTGTGTTAAATAAATTCTTTTTTGTACATTTTCTGTAAAGGTATCAATACTTTTATATAAGACTAAATTTATTTTAATATTTTCTGATATATCTGATATATTGTCCTTTTGAAAAATACCATCCCTATGAGCAGCTGATTCTGATGCATCATTAAAATCTTTAGCACAAAAATGTCTATAATATAAAATTGTTAATATTGGTTGATAATCTACCTCTTTTTCTTTTAACTGGTACACGTATTGTAATTTTTTATTATTAATTTTTGTATTACCATCAGCTGACATATAATATTCATTTGGATCATCATTATTGATACGTGATGTCATAAAATCAGATGAATTCTTAGTTGAATCTTTAGTAAATGAATTACCAAATTCATTTTCAAATAACACAGATCCAGTATTTCCTTCGTTATTATTCATATATAAAATATGACTATATGATGTTGTTAATTTCTTTACATCTGTTAGAGTTGGTTGAATCATAAGCATAGATTGATAGCCATATATATTGTAATCATAACTTGATGGTATATTATCTATAAATTCACCATTTATTATTTCTCTCGCTGAATTTGCATCATTAATATCATTTAATGCTACTGTTTTATGATTAATTGTCAAACTATCATCTATTACTGAATTATGATATGTTGTATTTTGGGTAACTACTGTACCTGAAAATGGTGATATATTTTTAAATTCTAAACCCTCAATAAATTTAAAACAATTATCGACAGATGTTTCTGTCCTAAAAATTGGTTGCCAGTTAATAATATTATCACTTGTATCATATTTAAGTCTATTATCAAGAGTTCTATTTTCAGCATTTTTAATATAAATTTTTTTTAAGTTTAATAATCCAAACCATTTTACTTCTTCTGATGAATTTACTGATACTTCTAATGTGTATTTTCCTTTATATTTAACCATATTAATTTGGAGATCTGTATCGATGTTATTTAATAATTCTATATCTAAAAAGTTAACGGGTACTTTTTCAATATTAGAAAAACTGTCTATTGTAACAACAAAATAATCAAGTCTTGACATAAAAGCCATCGGTACAAAATTTAATGATGTTACCGTAATAGTAGTAGTATATCCGTCAATATATACAGTTGTTGATGTTTCTGGAGTATATATTGATTCAGTCCATGCTGGAATAATTTGTATAGTTGTACTTTCTGGAATAAAATTATATGTACTTCTTGAAAAACTTTGAGGTAAAGTTGTCATTGTATTTGTTGTATCACCTAAATTATTTACTGATATTTTAGATATATGACCGTTAAATACTTCATTTGAATTTGTATCCCAATCCCCACCTGACTTAACTGTCTTAACATCTAACGGACTATATAAGAATCTATTTGTATTTAATTCTCCACTATCTAAATTTATTAATTTAAAATTAATCATACTTTTTGTACTATTTATTGGTGGAGGAGCAAATCTCATAACACGTACATCATTTAAATTCATAAAATATAAGTCAGAAAAACTGTCAATATCCATTGCATATAACGTTTTAACATTTGCACTAAGTGGATCAGTATTATCATCTTGTGATGGATTTCCCATGAATAATCCACCTCCTGCAATTATTTCATAAGTTGTATATGATGTATTTTTATTTATTTTAATAATTTTATAGTCTGTATTAGCTATCATACCAACTCCAATATAAATATTATCTTCACTATCAATGGTTAATGATGATATACCTCTATTACCCGCACCAATTAATTGCCGTATTCCAGGTAAACCTAACCAAGTACCTGTACCATTATAATCAAAACTCAATAATAATCTATCATCTGTTCCAGATGTAGATGGGGCTGTGTGGGCTGATAATATAATATTATTTTGTGAATCAATTACTGCACCACTTACTTGAACACCAAATGATTTTACAGTAGTTGTAGAATTACCATCATAATGTCTAAATATTTTTGTTGGACTTCCTGATGTTACACTAAATAATTCACCACTTGGGGATGTAAACAAATAACCACCTCCACGTGTTCCATTCCAACTACTTTCAGTAATATCTACTATATTTAAATTTAATACACCATTAGGTAATAATCTATGTATTGCATTACTTGTAGTAAAAAATATAATACCAGATATTTTATCTATCGCAAATGATTTTATAAGAAGAAATACAGGATCTAATAAATTACTTTGAACTAATTCGGGTTCTGTATTTGTTGGTGATATACGTACAATTCCGACAGCTGCAATATAATATATGTAACCTCCATAACATTGTATTGAATTATATTGATGACCATGTGTATCTTCTTTTAGTGTTTTTACTTCTAAATAATCTATACTTAGATCTGGATTAGAATTTTCAATTAAAACATCAGAAGTACCTTTTGATATATCTATTTTATAATTTACATTAGGACTTATTACCATATTATCAATATTAAATAGATAGTTACTTTCAAATGGTGGACCACCACTCCAATGTAATTCCCTCGATGGATATGATATCCATAAACCCCATCCTCTATTATTAGTCAATTCATTACTATACATACTTCCTATTATTGATTGCCAATCACCAGTCCCATTCCAATTAAAATTAATAGACATTTTCCATTTAGAGAGTTCTTCCAGATTTGGAAAATTATTAAGTGTTTGGAATATTGTATTTTGTGTATCTTTTAAATAAAAAATATCATCTGGAAGTCTTTCTGTTATTAAATTTTTATTATGATTAAATTTAATAGTGCGTATACTTCCGCTTGATCCATCCAGAATATATAAATCTCCATATTCATTAAACTGTAAACTTATTGGATTATTTAATCTGGCCGATAATGTTTCAGGTGAATTTTCTGATACAATTGGACCATCATTATTTCCTGCATTTTCAGTACCAGCAAATGTACCAATATATTCAGCTTTATTAATTTTACGTATTCTATTATTTCCAGTATCAGCTATATATACATTATCATAAGTATCTATGCATAAACCAGTAGGATTCTTAAATCTTGCAGATGTGTTATACCCATCTAAATATGTAGTGTTATCATTAGAATATGATCCTGCTAAAATTCTAATACCTCCCTGGTAACAATATTTTAATATTCTCCCTGATAAATTGTTATCTCCTGATATTTCAGACATATAAAAATTTCCTTTAGAATCTGCTATTAGCCCTGAAATATTATAATTAGATGTCACTTGTTGATCAATAATATATGATAAATCTTGTATTAATAAATATGGGTTCGAAGATTCTATTTCTACAAGACGGGCATTTGCATTTGCTAAATCATAATCTTGCATAATTGCATATATTTTGTCTTTATAAACACATATTGGACCAGGTATATCTGTATTTTTATTTGACATCCAAAATAATGAATATGTATTTAATATTGAACTATATTTATCAATACGGTAAGCTGATTGTCCACCTCCATATACTATATAGACATCATCATTTGAGTCGATTGCTAAATAATTAGGATATTTAGAAGAGTTACTCCAAATTATACTTTCAGTACCAGACGGTGTTTTTTTAATAACTTCCTTTGTATTATATTTAGTTATATAAATATTATTATTACTGTCTATTACTAATGATTTACTGTTATTATCAACTATATTTAATGAATGAGTTGAAATTTCGTTTAATGGGCTATTATAATCAGGATCATCAATATAACCTGATACATTATCAGATGAAACTGTAAGATCTAATCCTAATATACGAATAGATCCATTAGATTCAGTTATATAAAGATCGCTATGTTGATCTAAACATATTCCACAAGGATTCGACAATGTTCCATTAGTTCCATTTGCAGAACCTGAAGTTTGATATACTCCTGCTATTGTTTCAACATTATTATTTGATATTTTTCTTATAGTTTGGCCTTGATTACAAGATACATATATATCTCCATTTAAATCTGTATCGATTCCTTTTAAACCTGAAAATGTCGCTGTACTTAAAGATCCATCATTATTTCCAGTTGTTCCTAATTCTCCTGCAAATATTTCTATTTGATAATTTATATTAGAAACTACATTTATAACATTACCCATATTATCATGATTTCCACAATGGTAATATAATGTTCTTTCTTGAGTAGGTGAAAATATAATACTATTTACTGGAGGAACAGTAATATTTATTGTTCCACCCATATTGGTATGAGAACCTGAGTGATAATATAAAGTTCTGGCCTGAGTAGGTGTAAATGTTATTATATTTCCAACAACTGTAATTTCACTTTCTGAATGTATAGAATTATCTATAGCACCTTGTCCACCTGTTGAACTTGTAGTTATGTAAAATGGATAAGTTGGTGAAATAGCGGAATCAATAGTAAAGCTATATGTGCTTCCAACTTTGGTATTTATTGTAGCTAAGTTTGAACTCTGTGTAATTGTTGTTTGAATCGTTTGAGTTGTTTCAAAAGTTACTTTAGATATTTTTGCACCTTCAGTAGGAGCTGTCCAATGGGGACTGGTATTCCCAGTGGTTGGATTTCCTCCAACAAAAATAGGTGAATTAACTAATTCACTCCATACCAAAAGAGTGTTGTTTGTATATGTAACTTCCACAGAGTTACTATCTACATTAGTTATTTTAAAACTTATTGACCCATCAGTAGCTTTTTCAATAGTTAGTTCATAATCTGTAGATGCTTGTGCTGTGAAAGCTGGTGAAAGGTCATTAGCCCCATCAGTTCCTCTTATAGGAATGAAGTATATGGTACCACCTATACTGTTAATGTGGAAGCCGCCATGTGTGGATTCGCCTCCTGTTGCGGATTTATTACTACTGAATATATGGAAGGAACTGGTTTGGTTATAAATATTAAGGTTAATCTTTATTGTCCACTCAGAAATACTTCCTACATCTGGAAAGTCAATTAATTCCTGACTTAATGATTCACCACTATTCGCTTCCAATGAATATGAAGGTGATACATTTACTACAGTTGTACCTGAATTAAACACATATTCATCATTTATTACGCTAACGTCATAGTTCACCGTTTCGAGTGCAGAGTATGTAGTTGTAATTTCACTTTCAGAATGAATAGAATTATCTATTGCATTTTGTCCTCCAGTTTGACTTGTTGTAATAAAAAAAGGATGTGCTGTTGCAATAGTTGGATCAATAATAAAATTATATGTACTTCCTGTTCTTAAATTTAATATCGGGTTTGGTGTACTTGTTGTAGTATTAGTATATGGAGGGACATCAAGTCTTACTTTGGTTATTTCTGCACCTCCAGTAGGTGGATTGTATAGAGCAGACATAACATCTGACTTACCTCCAACAAAAATAGGCACATCAACTATTGCATCAGGTATATTCATTGTAAATGTATTTTCCAATATATTAGTAACTAAATTAGTTACTTCAAGAGTTAATGTTCCAGTAGCTATTTTCAAACTTAATTCATAATCTGTATTTTCTTGTAGTTGAACGGCGTCCGATGAGAGACCTGACTGATATGCAGCATCACCCATCACTGTATTGGTCAAAGTATAATACGTGAATTGTAGGCGAGGAGGTAGGTAGAATGGTGCGCCACCTTGTGGAAAGAATTGTAAGTGCCAATCGCCCGCAGTATGATTTGGATTATCTGTGGGGCGGTTACTACTGACAATATGGAAGGGACCAGGGTCAGTTTTACGATTAAGATTAATCTTTATCTTCCACTCAGGAATATTTGTTATATCTGGAAAGTCAGTTAACTCCTGACTCAATGATTCACCACTATTTGCTTCCAATGAATATATCACTGATGAGATTTCGTTTATGAAAACATAAGAACCATCTACACCTATATTATAATCTATATTTTCCACCGGCGAAACACTTGGTTCACCTGGAATTTTAAGAATAACTGAGTAATCTTGTTCAGTAAAATAAATATTGTCATTAGAATCAACAGATAAACCTTGAAAATTATTACCTATTTCACTTAAATTAGAAAAATCAAGATGAAGATTAGTTTGATTACTTGTACTATTAAATTTATACATTTTTTTATTTTCAGTAACAAAATATAAATTATTATTTTTATCTGTATCAACTCCTCTTACATTACCATAATTCATAGCATCAGTAATAACATGATCTATAGTACCATTATTATGAATTGTAAAAGTTGGCATATTATTAGAAATATAATTAGAACCACCATTTATAATTTCAATATTTGTTACAAGTCCATTTGATGTACTTATTGAACCTAATTCTAATCCACTTCCACTATTATGAGTTACTGATATAATTGGTACTGAATTTGAACTATATCCTGTGCCTCCGTTTATTACAGGTAATGCTGTAACAGCGCCTTTTATAATTATATTTGAAATTGTAAATCCTGATCCACCATTATGTGTTATAATAAAACTTGGAAGATTATACGTATTATAATCAGAACCACCATTAGTTATATCAATTGATGTAATTATTCCATTAGATATAACAGGGACTCCTAATGTTAATCCTGTACCACCGTGATGTACAATTTGAACCGTAGGTGGATTAGATGATGAATACCCACTTCCAGGTGTTATTTGAATTGATATTACTTCACCCTCTATTTCCGGTAATCCTGGATAAAAATCTTTTCCACCTATAGATGAAATCTTTTTAATACCACCTGTTGGACTACTTACAAATATATTATCATTTGAATCAGAAGTTAACCAAGTACATTTAAATGATGTATCCATTTCTTCATAAAATATTATATGTTCACCTGTGGTAAATGCACTATATATTTTTGAGCCATCTGGTATTGTATAATATTTTATATCATTATTATTAATAGTTATATCAAGTGAATTTTGATTTTCCTTATAATTAACAAGTTCTAAATTATTAAGTTGATTACCATAAGATTGAGAATTTAAAAATTTATATTGACCTAACACAAATAATCCTCCAATATGAGTTCCCCATAATGAACCTGATGTCATTACGTATATGTCTCCATAAATATCTCTGGTCATAGAAGATACCTCTCCTACATTTGCCTGTAACGCATCAACTGCTGGAGAAGCAGTTGCAGATGAACTTCCAGGTGTAATACCTGCAATAACTATAACATCAGTTTCACCTTTAAGACGTTTAAATATATATTTGTGTGAACCTATGTATAAATTATCATCCTCGTCAAATAATAAACTATTTGGTTCGAAATTATATCTTGTACTTAAAGTTCCATTTACTAATACAATATGCGAATCAAGCATCCACGATGTATCAACTGTACCATCAGTACTTATTTTATGTATTTTATTCGAAGTTTCCATTCCTATATACATATTATTTTCTGAATCAAAAGCAATACTTCGAATATTATCTGGATGAGCTGTATCTAATACAAGTGTACGTACACCTGTCACGCCATTTATCTTGTAAAGAGACATTATATCTATTCCGTTTTCTGTACGCGACGACTCTGATACATAAATATCATCATTATTATCTATTCCAATATTCATTGTATTGTAGCTAAAACCTGTAACGAAATTTTCGGTGACCGTTCCTTTTACGCCATTATTTGTTTCTATTTTCATGATACGTTTACCCGTATAACCACTTATTATAAGATTATCATTACTATCACATTTAATATCATTTACTTTGTCTGTACTTGTATGAAACAGTGTTATATTACCAGCTACATCAACTTTTAATATATCATTACCATGATAATTAGCTCCTTGTGTTAAATTACCATATGGATAGTTATAATCATTAATTCCTGGTGCAATCCATCCATAAGATGATTTCGATATATATTTATTCCCAACACTATCAGCAGCAATTCGTAATGTAGTACCTATTATATCAGGGTGATCACTTACAAGCTTATATTCTCCATTAGCTACTGTAAATTGAGGATTATTAAATTCACTTCCTTCTGTACGTACTATATTTAAATTTGGATTATTATATATATTGGTTGATATATCATATCCTTCATAATATATTTGATCAAAACCAATTGCTCTTATATTAAGATATATATCTTCCAATATATATAAATCGCCATAACTATTAAAATTCATACCGACCATATTTTTAAATGTTGCATTAAGCCGTCCCGTATCTGTATTACCACTTATTGATAATATTCCAGCAAATCGTTCACATATACCATTTTCATCTATTTTTAAAATAATATGTTCAGACCAACTATTTACATAAATATTATTATTTTTATCAACAGCAATACCATAATTATTTGTTACCTTATACTCTGTCCCATCAAGATTATCTAAATTACCATCTTCTGCGCCACCAATATAGATTAGTTTACCACCATTATTTATTTTATATATTATTCCTAATGTATCAACACTTATAATTTCGGAATTATTATTTATAGCAAGTGATTGTAATATAACATTTGTATATTCTGCAAAAATACTCTTTACTGCTAAATTATTAGAAATATACACTTTATACATTACATTTTTATCTGAACTAATATATATATTATTATGAGTATCAATTGTAATACCCTTATATATTTCGTTATCATCTGATGTTAATAAAACAGTTACTATTTTATTACTTGTTATTTTTAACAATCTACTATTAGTTGCATCTTGAGTAATAATATATAAATTATTATTATTATCAGCAACTATATCCCATAATTTGAAACTGGAATTATACCATTCAGTTTTATCTCCAGTTGAACTTACTTTTATTATATCTCCGGTATTATATTTGCATATATACAAATTATCTTCATTATCAAATGTAAAATTATAACATTCTGTTTCATTTACATATTTAAATGTCTTTACTTCATCAAAATTAACTGTAAAATCAGGATTATCTTCCAAGGTTATTTTTTTCTTAGATATATTTTTTGTTCCTGGTGTAGATTCCCATAATAAAGTATAAAATCCAATAACTCTCATATGATCATCTGATGTAGGAGGATATGGTGATTGTGCTAAATATAAATCCCCATAATTATCGAATTTAATAGACGTTGGTTTAATTAAGGATGATAGAGAAGGACTGAAATTTGAATCTAAATCACCAGTGGTTGTCCCATTTCCAGCATAAATACTTATAGTTCCATCTGTTGTTACAGTCTTAATATAATTATTAAGATTATCCGATATATATAAAATATTATCCCGTAATGCAAGACCAAAAATTTCACTAATATCTGTATTTATATTAGCATAAAATTCTTTAGTTACTACGCCATCTGTTTCTGTTAATTTATATATTTTCTTACCAATACGTCCGCTATAAATTATATTGTCATTTTCATCAAAACATATTGCACGGGGATCACTTTCACCTGTATCATTATAATATAATTGAAATGTTGAATCGGTAGTAGATATTTTATAAATATTATTCGCCGTTAACATATAAAGTTCATCACCAGAATTTATTCCCAAATTACGTATATCTTCTAATATTTTTGTATTTTCATTATCAAAATCAATATATAAATTATTACTAACTATAGTTCCATTATTAGTCTCAATTTTATATAGAGCTTTATTAGGATTTAAACAATTTACCCATAATACATCATTACTATCACAAACAATTGAAAAATAATACTGACCATTTAACCAATCTGTAATAATTTCGCCATTACTTTTAATTAAAGTAATAGTCTGTGACATATATTTAATTAAATAACAGTTATTATGAGAATCAAATGCCATATTATCACCACTTCCATTAGATACAAATTCACGAATCTCATTATCTGGAAAATTAAAATGTGGATTATCTCCAATATTTTCATACTTTACATATTTTTCATTTGTAACATTATAACTTGATGGAACTGGTATTGTATTTTGTATTTCAGGATGTTCTATAATAATTGTAGATGCAGGTGTTACTATTGTTTCGGTTGAAGGTGGTACAACAATTGTTTCTTCTGTATTTATAACTTGATCAGCTGAGGGATTTCTAAATCCTACTATATAACCACATCCTTGATAATAAACATGCTCTTCTAAATCTATTTCATTGCCATTTGGTTGATATAAAATTGTACGTGAATTAATGTTATCACTCCATCCTTTAAGAAGAATATTTTCTTTAAATCTTGAATTATTAGTAACACTATTAAATGTATCTGTTACCGAACGTTTATCCCCTGTATCAGTAGTAGATTTTAAATCTTTTAATATGCCATCATATGATATTTTACCCATATTAGTGTTAACATTTATTTGTTTAGTACCAGCAACCCTATTTATCGTTACTGTTTTCTGGGTAATATTAGGCATATTTTCAACAGGAATATACAAATTGTCTGATACTACTAATGATTTGCAATAAACCGTATCTGTTTCTATTTCACTGGTTGCATTTAATTTATCTGTATCAATAATACCAGTGGTTGGATTTGTTACATTCTTATTTACTGATATTTTATTTACATCTAATTTATTATAAGTAGCATCTTTGTTTCTAGTAAAAAAAGACATATATAATATTATTATAAATTAATAATAGTATTATATTGCATTTATAAACCATAAAATTATACATATCGTAGTCCAGAAAGACCATCTTGTATAGTAAGGACATTATAAGAAACATAATATCCATTGAATATAACTTCATCATTATTAAATATGGAAGATTCTACTGTATTAAGTCTTATATATTGTCTTAAAAAATTAGAAAAATTTAATGTCCCACTTGGATTTATATTTATAGGATCAACAGCAAAAGAATACACGTATATTAACGGAACAGAATTATTTTTAAATTTAGTTAAAAGTTCTATATTATTGAGTATTTTAGCAGGTATATTATCCAATAAATCAATCCCATCCAATGAAAGATTAAATCTTTCTAATATATGTTTATTATTATGTGATGCATCTATACTGGTACCATCTATATCATCATTTACAGATGGAAATAATTTATCAACTGTTGTATAGTTATAATAGTCTTTATTATCCTTATTTATCTTAAGTTGTAATGTAAAAATTAAATATTTTGTTGGTCTAACAAATTCAAGTGGAATTTCAATAGAGTTTGTATTACCAGATATAAAGCTTTGAGAGTTTATTTCTTTAACTAGAGGGGTAATATAATTATGTGTATTTTTTAGCATATTTACTTGTTCGTCATGACATATATGATAATATTTATATATGATTTCAAAAATTTCTATATCAGATGTTACATTTTCTTCAAATCGTGTATATTTATCTACTGGTATAATAGGTTGCTGATTTGGAGGAGAGCTGGATGACGTAGGGGCTGGTTGGTAAGCTTCTCCATCTGGATTTGTTTGATTTGACGAAGAAAGTGATTCAGTAATATTAAAAAATACATACCCACATAAACCGTCCGACTCATTTCCAGGAAAATTATTACCATATTTATCAAATAATTGATACTGATGTATAATACATTCTTCAAATGATCTTAATTTGATTCGAATAGACACTTCCTCGTTATTCATAGCCATAATTGGCAGATGATTACCAGTATCTTTAGTAAAAAAAAACGGTATTGGGATTATCAGATCTAAATCAGAAATATTATCTACGCCAATTTCAAAATTTTTTTTAAAACTTATTGAATCGTAAAACATATCTTTAGAATTTCCCTGATTATTAAGTTCATTTTCAAGAAATATGTATTCACCAGTTAAAGTTTCTAATAATTTACTTCCAGAATATATTGAAATATATTCTATCATAACTGTCCCAATACCATTACAAAAACTACTATGCTGTGGTATATAAGTAAACGAAGGTCCTTCATTATTACCATCACTTATAGTATCCGTTACAGGTATACGTTGACCACTTAGTGTATTAGGTGAATCAAAATATCCATTATTTAAATATTCTGTCATTATTTCTTCTAATTTACCTTGTGAATCAATATTAGTATTAAGTGTAAATGCTCCTGGAAAAAGATACATTTGTTTCCGTAATAAATTAGATAATTTAATTCTTACATTAACTCCTCCTAATAAATCTGCTTCTCTAGGAACTTTAATATTAATTATATTTCCCCAATCAATATCACCTGGTGGTGTTTTTACTGAATATTTTGTTGCAAAATTTGTAGGTCGTTTATAAACACTTTTAAAATAGGTAGTCTGTGGATTACCATATAATACTTTTTCAATTGGACCTTCTGTCATAACTTGTAATAATATAGAACTTACCATTTATTATAGAAATACAAATAAAATTTTAAGTCTAACCTAGTCTAAATATTGAATTTTAATGAGTATAGGATCTAAAATTACTAAATCAATAACAGTAGTTACTAACATTGTTCTATGACATTTGTCACCCTCTTCATCCACTGTAATAACACTATATTTATTATATAATATTGCTTGTTTTATAATTGAATTTAAATTAAATTCAGTCTTGAGGTATTTAACATCTTCTTTATCACTTTCACAAGAAACTATATGAAAATCTTTTTTTGAAAGTATATTGAAAATTTTATTATAATAATAAAAATGAGCATTTTGATTAGTTAATAATAAAATTTTTTCTAAATAATCCGGATAATTTTGTTGTATATATTCTAAAAAAATATGATAATCTTGTATACTTTTTCCATTTACAAATACATCCATTCTATTATAATCATTTTTAACAGCATTTAATATTGCTACTTTACTTGTAAATCCAGCAGATATACTATTGAAATAAACTTCTTTTGAAATATTAAAAGTAGTAACCATTACCAATATTTATTTATAATAAATTAATCTATAAGCTATTACCAATTTAATATATTTTTTACAGTTCTATATGATTTATCTAATATCGATGAAATTGAATTTTTTACTTCTGGATTATTGCCTAAAATAGGAATATTATTATTTTTAATATCCGATTTACTATTAATATAATTTTCCATATAAGATTTACACATATCTGGTGCTGATCTTGAGAATATAGTATAATCCTCTGTTTCATTTAAGCTACTTTTATTAAATTCTCTATAATCTATACTATATGCTATCATATTTGGTTTTGATTTAGGTATTATTACCGATTGAGTTATTTTTTTATTATAATCTAATTTATCAATATCATCTATTTCAAATATTAACTCCTCACTATTATCATCATTGTTACAATGTTCAATATATAAATCTTTAATGACAGAATTATATTTAAATAAATCTTCCCAATCAATTCTTTTTATTGGATTCTCTATTAACATTTTAGCTATAATTTCAACTATTTCATTATCTATTCCTGTAAAATTTATATTAATTCCTTTTTTTATTTTATCCCATAATATTTTTTTTGATTCCGTATAATATGGATGTCTTTTTCTAAATAATTCGTATATAATTACACCAAGAGACCAAATGTCCGATTTAGAATTATACTCTTTACTACGTATTATTTCAGGTGCCATATACAGTGGACTTCCACAAAATGTAGTTATCAATTCATTTTTCTCAAATGCCTTTGCAAATCCAAAATCAGATATTTTAATTGTACCATTATGAATCAATATATTGTGTGGTTTCATATCCCTATGTAAAATATTATTATTACATAAATATTCAAGGCCTGAAAATATCTGATAAAAATACTTCATATTATTAGAATTATCATTTGAAGAAATATATTTAGATAGGTCACCACAATTACAATATTCTAAAATAAGATATATTGTATTTTTTTTTTTTATAACGTCATATAATTTCAATATGTTTGGATGATTTAAATTTTTCATTAAATCCACTTCATTGTTAAAATATCTTTTATCTATTATCTTTGTGATTTGTTTAATAGCTATTAAATTATCTGAATGTGTATTGTATCCCTTATAAATTATTGAAAAAGATCCATAACCAATAGGTTCATTATAATAATAATATTTTTCATTTAATTTTGATACATTCATTAATATAATTAAACTAATTATTTTAATTTACTTTTTTTTAAATAAATATCAGATATTTATTTAAAAAGATAAATAATCATATTTATTATTAATTTACATGTTACAATACTTAATTAGCTTATGGCCTTTAATGAATTATATATTAAATTTTAGCATGTTTGATAAAATTACAGTATCAAATAATAAAATAAAAAACAATATATTAAGTGCATTTCATACTACAGGTTCAAACATTTTAAACATTTTATACTTTATAACATATAATGAATCACTTATTAATTTAAGTGCAACATTTTCAATGAGCTATTTTATTTGGGATACATATAGAATATATTTAATACAACGAGATGAAAGTATATATATATTACACCATATAATTGCGATTAATGTGTTTGATAAAATAAACAATGGTTTATATACTGATCTTTTATTATTTGTAACATTAATAGCAGAACTATCTAATATACCATATTACATAGTATATCATATTACAAAAACAAATAAATTATACTCTAAACTTACTAACAATACAGTGAATAACTACTTTAGTAAAAAAATTGTTAAATATAGTAAATTATCACAAATAATTGTGTTTTTTATTTTACGAATTATTGTTTTTACATTATGCATTCCTAAAATAAATATTATAGACGATACTATGCTAAAATTCCAACTATATACTATATATATTTTAGGACTATATTGGATAAATCAACAAATTAAAGGTACATATAAACATTTTATATAAATTAATAGTTGGGATTTTTAATTAATACTATTTCCGTTAATTTGTATGTATTTTTATAGCTTCTATGTCTTAATATTAATTGTTCAGATATGTGTTGAATATCTAAATATAATACATTATCAATAGTATTATAAGATCTTTTAAGATAATCATAATTAGTTGCATAATTATAATTATCAGGTATAAATATACTTTTAGTAATTTCTTTATTTTGATTATCAAATCCTAAATGAACTTTAATATTAAAAGAATGTCCCTCATAAATTGAATTAGAAAGTGAATTATCAATTTCATAATAATAGAATCTATTAATAGATGCCTTCTTTATATTTTTAAGTTTAAGTACTTTATTAATAACTCCATTTGGACGATTAACAATAATGTTTACTAAATGATTTTCATCATCTTTTATATCAATATCTAAAGTTTTAGATTTAGAATTTCCCATTTTAATATAATTAATAAAAATCTTATTAATCAAATTTATATTATTTTTTACAAGACTTTATTTTTTTTTTTAACTTAGATACTAACTTAGTATAAAATACTCTTTCTTGTATTTTTATTTCACAATCAAAAAAGTCATTAATATCATCCATTTCATCTATTATATTTAAATGTTCATCTAATATTAATTCTGATAATCTCATTGCTTCAACTTCATTTTTAGTTAACTCATAGGCGTGATAAAATAATTCTAATTTAATTTTTAATAAATTAACCTCACGTGGTATATCGTGAATATCATAACTTGCGAGTTTAATTAATTGTTTATCTATATACTCTGTCAAACCTATATGATATATTTTATATAAAATGTTACTTAAAATACAAGATATAGATTCAAAGAAATCATCATAATTATAATAAAAATTATTAATCTGAATTACTTTGGAAAATAAATTATAAATAAATTTAACATAGGCTTCCCCTAATTTATTAATTTCAGATATATTTATACATTTTTCTTTAGACTGAATTTTTAATGGGCCTATTGTTTTATTTATTATAAATTGTTTAACATCTAATAAATTAGTTTTATCATTTCCATAAGTTTTGGATATATTAATATATTCATTAAATAATAATACAGCACGCTCACACATAAACATAGTTAATTTAGCATTATAAGAATAACTATATATAAGCCAAAAAATATTTGTTATTAAATCTGTACAAGAAACAGTAAACAGTAAATTACGATGTTGATTATATGTATTAATTATCGATGTTCTTATACTTTTTGTAAATAAAAAAAATATTTTTTTTGGTTCAGTTTCTATATTTGTCTGACACTTTTTATTTATAAAATTTAATAGATCTTGATTATCATTTTGAAATTCATCCATTTATAATTATTAATTATTATATTTTTAGTATAACACCGCGTTCAATTTATTATTTTATAATAACATCTTATATTGGTATAAGATATCTACTCTTAGAGTATTCCCTGTAAAAAAGATATCACGATACTCTATAATTTATATAGAAGACTGATGCAAATCAATAGGATTTTTATAAATTGAGATTATAATCATTGTCTAATGAAGTATCATATATAACTATATCATTAATATAGTTATTTATGTGGTTATACCGTCAGCCATTGACTCAACTGTGTCTGCGAAATCAGATAAACTATCAAAATTACCGGCTGCATTTTGAACTAAATTTGTACCTGCCATAACAATACGTCCACCTGATTGTGCTACACCGTTTAATCGGTCAAATAATGATTTGAAATATTTTTCTTGAGAAATATATATTGTGATTCCAAAAAATAAACAAGATAACATAATAAAACATATATGTGGTGGGCATTTTTTTGAACTAATTCTGCTAAATAACATACAATGTAATTTATGATTAGCTACTGCAAAATATATAGATATAATACTAAATATAACTACTAAAATTTCCCTCATATTATATAAATTTGATTTATATTTTTTTTTTATACTTAGATATTAAAAAATGAATAACGACCTTGAACACCAAGATTGGAATCCTGTAACCTTTGTTAAACATAAACAACCAACTCCTAAAGAAAAAAGTGAAAAACAACGTACAAATGAAGCAGCAGCACACATGTCCAAATTGGAAAGTGAAGACTATAGACCCCCTAAGCCAGAAAAAGTTTTGGGAAAAGCTCTTCAACAAGCCAGAACTGCTAAAAAAATGTCTCAAAAGGACCTTGCAACAAAACTGAATACAAAACCTCAAACTGTACAACAATGGGAAGCAGGTAAACAAGTAATTCCTGGACAATATATTAATAATATTAACCGGGTACTTGGAATTAATCTTAAACAGAATATTAAAAAAAAATAATTTATTTATCTTTAATACAGAATTTAATCTAAATATTAATATTTTTTATATTTTTGAAATATTGTTGAGCAGTTATCCCGTTTGGAAGTATTAAACACCTATCAAGAGCATCGTAGATTGTATCTATAATTTCTATTTTGAAATTTTTATTCTCGGGCGGATTAACACGTTTCCTTATTTTTTTTAAGTCCTTCTCGTTTTTACGTGGACATAGAATATGTTTTACTCCTGCTGCTTTTCCACCATCTACTTTTGATTCCAATCCTCCAATAGGCATTACGTTTCCTGATAAGCTTATTTCACCAGTTAATGCAATTGTATTTAATACAGGAATATCACATAATAATGATATTATAGCAACTGTAATTGCTGTTCCAGCAGATGGACCATCTTTAGGTGTTGCACCTTCTGGACAATGAATATGAATGCCAAATTTTTTTGCAGAATCATCTGCTATTTTCTCAAGTGATTCCAATATATTGTCAGGTATTAAATTTAATGCAAGTGTTTTAGCAACTGTCATACTTTCTTTCATAACATCACCTTGCATTCCTGTTAATTTTAATTCAAGATGATTAGTAGTTATATATTTATATGATTCGATTATAGTAATACCACCTATTCCTGCTGCTGTTGCAAATAGACCATTTATTAATCCAACTGTCGGTTTATTATGTATAAGTTTAATATCAACTTTATCATAATTTTCAAATACTTGATCGATAAAACTTTTAGTTATAATAATTGGAAACGATTTATCACCTTCAATTAAATATTTTAAATTGACCTCTCTATATAATTCATATAATTTTTCTTTAAGTTTACGTGCCCCTGCTTCATAAGTATATGTATCAATAATATGAATTAATTCTGTGTCATTAAGAATAATATCACTTTCAGTAAAACCTATATTATTTAAAATTTCTGGTATAATATGTTTTTTTGCTACCATTACTTTATCTACTTTATTTAATGAACTTATTTTAACACGTTGTATTCGATCTAATAATACTTTATCTATCAATGCAGGATCGTTATAGCTAAATATTATTAAACATTTCGAAATATCAAATTTAATACCTGAAAAATATTTGTCTGTAAATTCAGTATTTTGTGAAGGATCTGTTAAATGTGTTAAAATACCTATTATTTCACGTCCGTGTTCTGTTTTTGATATTTTATCAAGTTCATCTATATAAATAATTGGATTCATTGTTTTTGAATCTATTATACCATCTATAATTCTACCCCATGTCGAACCAACATAAGTATAATTATGACCTTCTAAAGTTGATCCATTAGACGATCCTCCTAAAGCTATAAATACGAAGGGTCTTGGATTATCAAGTTCATCTCTTAAACAATTAGCAATTCCATTTTTTGCTAAAGTAGTTTTACCTGTTCCAGGTGGACCTTCAAATCCAAATACATATCCCTGATCATTACCATTTACCCATTGTGCTAAAAGTCTTTTAATTTGATTTTTAGCATCATCTAATCCATATACTGTGTTATCAAGTCTACGGGAAATATCTTTAAAATATTTCGATTGTAAGTCTAAATATTTTCCCCATATATTAGATAATTGTTCAAGACTTGATATAATTGTTACGAACTGATCTGTATCCTGTAATTGTGTATATTGTTTTTCTATCTTTATTTTTTTCTTTATTGTATTGATATCTTCATTACTAAATAAATTATTTAGAAATTTACTTACAATATCACCTTTTTTGCCACCAGAATCAATACTGCATTTAGTACATAACTCTTTAAGTTCATTCATGCGTAATTTTCGTAAACTACTTGTAAGTTTAGTTACATCAAAAATATTTTTAAGTGAAAATGTTTGAGATAATATATTTTTTACCCAGTTCTTAATATCGTTATTAAAATTACATATATTAATAGGATTTTTATATACATTTTTATAATTTTGTAATATTTCAGTTAAATTTTCAGTATTTGATAAATCATTATCACTTAGACTGTTATGTTCTTCTGATTCTGTAATTTCTCTAAGGACTATATTAATTAATTTATTATATTTAAATATTAAATCATCTAATTTATATCTTATAAACTCCTTTTTATATATTCCAAATGGTACTTTAAGTAAACCATCTAAATATTGTTGTGCTTTCGCATTACTTTCGCCATTTTTTGAATTATTAATTTCTTTTAATTTATCCATTGCTTTTGATTTAACATAATCTGATGCTTTCATTAAATGAATTCTTTTTTCATATGGTATTCTATCTTCATTAAAATTACTTATTTTATCATTTACTTCCTGAACTAAAGAATCGCCATCTCTAAAAATTTTCTTTAAATGCCAATGCAATGAATCAAAAATGATAGAAGAATTTTTTGGAGTAGGAATTTGTAAATCTGATTTTAATAAATCATACAATAAATGAGCCAAATATATACTGTCGTTATCAGAAGTATCTAATAATAATAATGTAATCATATATTTTTGTTTATCAATATCATTAATAATAAACTCTTTTACAATATGTGATATGTTTTTAGACTTAAATTTCATTAATTCAGTATTGTATGAAATACACATAGATGCTAATTCATTAGGAGTATTTAATAAAAAATCACATAATGATAGTGATTTAATAAAATTACTTTTAAACTCATCGTTTATATCTAAATTAACGAAAAGACTAACTATTTTATTAAACTTTTGTTCGAATATTTCTTCTTTCTGGTATTGGTTTAAATCATCATTTATAAAGTATCCATATAATATAAGTAAACGTGAACCATATGGTATAAATATTTTAGCACCCATTGTTTTTAATAAAAGATGTTTTGTAAAAACTTTATATTTATTTACAGTAGGCTTATCAATTTGATAACTTGTTAAAGTAATAGAAGTATTCTTCTTTTTTTTCCCATATGTATTTAATTTAAATGTAATATTATTATTAGTATCACTTTCATAAAGTTCACACTGAATAGTTTTAAAAAAAGATTCAAAAAAATTTATATGATCTACATAGTCTTTATCTATACTATTATTATTTTTATAATCACCCAAATATAAGTTTATTAATTCATTCATATTAATAGCACCATTACTATTAGTTAAATCCATTATCATTATTTTTATTCTTGCTAATTTAACTAATATACTATAGTTGGTATAAGACTTTAAAAATCGTATTGTCAATTTACTTGGAAAAAAATTTAAATTTTCTATAGATTTATTAATAACTTCCATTGTTTTCTTGTAATCATTTACTGATAATATATTATTCTTATATGATTCGCTCACGCGTAACATAATGTTTTTAAGAATACTTCTAAAAAACTCTATTTCATTCTTAGTATTATTGCGAAAATTTATACATTTTCTCCATAATTTTTGTATACGAATAACGAATTTAGATGTTTTCTTGTCTACTTTACAATGTACATTTGATGAAACCATATTAATTATAATTATATGTATAAAAATATTATCAATAATAAACTTACCAATTTTTTAAATTTGATCGAAAATTATTATTAATTTTAATAATAAATGCCACGAAAATTCACAGGAGGAGGAAATAAAAAACGCCGAGGCGGAAAACGTCATAATAAATCTAAAACGTACTCATTGGACGATTTAATTCCATCCAAAGATGATAATCAATCATATGCATATGTATCACAGAAATATGGCGATGGAAGATACTCGATTATGTGTTATGATAAAGTTACACGAATGGGTATTGTAGCAGGTAGATTAAAAAAATCTTCAAGAATAGATAAAGGACACCTTGTTCTTGTCTCGTTACGTGATTATCAAGATGATAGATGTGATATTATTTATCACTATACAGATGACGATATTGACAAATTAATTAATAGTAATAATCTTAATAGTGGGTTTGTTAAATCAGGTACTTTAACTACAGAGGATAATACTATTACTATTGGTCAATCTGTATCAAGTAATACTGTAAATGATACTCTATCTAACGGTTCTTCTGATTCAGATAAATTAAATAGTAATGTATGGAATAGCGACGAAGAAATGCTTGTAAACGAAAATTCTAAAGAAATAATTAATGATATAAAGGAAGATTATGGTGAAATAAATATCGATGATCTATAATTAAACTACATTTAAACATAATCGATTTTTCTATAAATCTTATTTTTTATTATAGTTTTAATACTACTGTTATAATTCATTGGAATAATATTACTTAAATTAACATATTTTTCTAATAATGTATCTATGTTTATAAATATAGTCGCGTTTTCACAATTAACTATATATCCTATTGGATAAGATTTATCTTCTTGCATATTTACAGCTATTTTATTTTCTGTATCAATAAATACCATTTTATTTACAATTAAGGTAAATATCACGCCCAATAAATATTCTTCTAATAAAATATCAGACAAAACTGCATATGGTGTGTTATATGCATTTTTTAAATAATGAATTATAGGAGAGGTATTTACATATAAAAAAAACTTACCATCTATTATCTTATTACTTGTAACTCGTCCAAATGTTTTAAATATAGACATTAAGTAATCATTTGTTTTATCACTATCATCTTTACTTAACTCATAATTTAATTTTAGCCCAACAAATGAATTATTTTTAATTATAATACGTTCTAATTCATCGAGTGGTATATATATTATATTATTTTGATCGCTATAAAATACATATTTAGAAAATGTTTGTGATAAAGCATATAGTTTTATACTTTTAGATTCTATCATATCTGTTTTAACTAAATTAATAATTAGCTTACCATATTCATTTTGGTATATCAATTGTTTTATTTTATCATACATATTATTAGTTATATACAATGTTACCTTGTATTTTTTATTAGAATTATTATTCATAGTTAATAAATTTTGTTCAATTACTTTCAAATTACATAATTCATTTATAGTTATAACTACATTGAATTCATCATTAATTTTATAAGTATTATCAATATTAGAGAAAATATTATTTAAATCGTATATAGATCCTTTAGATTTATTATCTAATTCTAATAGTTTTTTACCATAAGTTTTAACATTATTCTCGGCATATGGGTTATATTTTTCTAAAATTTCATTACTTCCAATCTCATCATTTTTAGCTGTATTATTCCATACTTTATTTAAATGATTAATTGCTACATTGTATTGAGTGTTAGCATCTGAATCTTCAAAAAATAATCCATTTTGTTTATAGGGTTTACAGTTATGAATAATAGGTATATTAAGAGTAAGGCATTCCAAGTGTATAAAATTCAATCCATTTCTTATATTATTACTTACCATAACATATTTTATATTACTTAAACGTAATCGGTGGTATATTTCTAACGATAATGTTCTTTCATATAAAATTATTTTGTCACATTTAACTATGTCTAAATGTTTTATACATTCTAAACAATTTTTATTTCTTGCAGGTTTACCAAATAAATGAATAGTTCCTAATCTTTCAGGATAATTTAAAAAATATTTATTCAAAAATACTAAAATAGGTAATGATGTTTTATGTATACTTAAATTAGGTTCCATTAAAATTATATCTATTGGATTTGTATTATTAATAATATTATAATATGGATTTATTGCTTTTTCATTTATATATTCTTTAATAATTTCATTATCCCATACATATGGTACTATTTGTACTGGTTTTTTTGTCATACATTCAATATATTCTTTAACATGAGTATACATAGGCATAAGCCAAATTTCATCTACATATTCATTGTTCATATCCTTAATAACGTTATTATGAACATTGAATGTAAATTCTTCACAGTTAATAATATAAAAATTTCCAACCATTAAATTTGCTATCTTTATCCCTAAAAGTTTTATTTGATTTAATAAAACATATTGATCAACAATAAGTGAACTAAATATTAAGGTTGAATATTTTTCTAAAACATTTATATTACATATGTTATATACTGGCTCTTTTATTACTTCAAATTCTTTAAGATGTTCTTCTATGCTTACAAAATCTACTTTAAATCCGGCTTTTCTAAGAGATTTCATAACAAAATAACCTTGTTGTGCACACCCATTAGTAAAAATACTATCAAAGTCTTTTATACATATACCTATACGCTTCATTAAATAAAATATTTAAAAAATCTTTATACGTAAATTAATTATTCCAGATTGAGTGTAAATTTGATAAAAATACTTAAATATTATTTGAATTATATAATTAAATGGGAATTCCTAAATATTTTAAACATATTACTAAGAAATATCCTGATGTTATAGTGGATGTTGATAACAAAGTAAAGATAGATAACCTTTACTTTGATATGAATTGTTTAATACATCCTTGTTCACGGAATGTAACTAAAAAAAATAAAAAGTTAGTTATACTTCATAATAAGGCCGAAAAGTCAACTAAATATAAAAATGATCCAAAATATCATACAGAACTTGAAATAAAAATATATAATGAAATTGGAGATTATCTTGATAAACTTATAAATATTGTTAATCCTGAATTTATTTATATGGCAATTGATGGTGTAGCTCCACGTGCTAAAATGGAACAACAACGTATAAGACGGTACCGCTCTATCAAGATTAAACAATTAGAAGATACAGTTTATAAGAAATATGGTATAGATAATGTAACATTTGATACTAACTGTATTACACCTGGGACTATATTCATGTATAAACTTTCTAAATTTTTAAAAAATTATATTAATGACCGTCATATTAAAAATAATAAAACGTTTATTTTAGATGATTGTCAAAATAAAGGTGAAGGTGAACATAAAATTCTTCAATATATTAAACAAAATACTGTAGATCAAACAAACTGTATTTATGGATTAGATGCAGATCTTATTATGTTATCATTATGTGCCCATTCTAAAATTTATTTATTACGTGAAGAAGTACATTTTGGTAAAGTTGATACGAATTCATTTCTATATTTGGATATAGATTTATTAGGTGAAAATTTATATGATGATATATACGGTAGAATTGACTTTACGACATTTGACACTGAAGTAGAAATAACAAAACAAGAAATAATTAATGATTATATTTGTTTGTGTTTTCTTATAGGCAATGACTTCCTCCCTCATTTAAATGGTATAGATATACTTACTAATTCTATTAATGATTTATTAAATATTTATATAAATATACTTAGTATTCGACATAAAACTTTAGTTGAAAATGGATCAATTAATTTCATATTCTTGCGTCAAATTATTACATTTCTATTTTCATATGAAGATCAATTTCTTAATAAATATCAAAAAAAAATAGATAAATTTAGACCACGGATGGAGTATGGTAATAAAATGGAACTTGAATTAGAAAAAATAAAATATTATCCAATATTTTATAAAGAATCCCACTTTAAATTGGGACAAGACAATTGGATGGATTTATATTATAATTACTATTTTAATATTAAGAATACTATTCACTCAAAAAAGAATATCGATGAAATATGTGAAAATTATATAGACGGTTTACAATGGAATATTAAATATTATCTTGAAGAATGCCCTTGTTACAACTGGTATTATAAATATAGAGCTGGACCTTGTTTGCGCGAATTAGCTAGATATTTAATAGCAAGAGTCTATCCTAAACAATTTAATAATATAAGAGAATTTACGCCACTTGAACAATTATCTGTTGTATTACCAATTCAATCGTCTCATTTATGGTGTAATGAATATATGTCACAATTAAAAACAGACTATTATTTAAGAAGTTTTTATCCAACTGATTTCAATTTAGATAAACAAAATAATAACTTTTTATACCAATGTGATCCTATTCTAATGGATATTAATGATGAATATATAAGGAATTCATTTAGAAAAATTACTCTTACCAATTTTGAAAAACAACGGAATATTAAATCTGGTTTGTACACTATAGGATTAGATAAAGAAAATGTAAAAATTGAAATAGATTAATATTAAATTTATTTAATATTATTATATTTATTCTTCTCCACCACCATACTTTTCTTCATAATATTGTCTTAAAAGAGATACGGCTTTTTTTAAGCTAATTGGCCGTTCACCGCCTTGTTGATTATCATTTTCATTTTCATTTTTATTTTCATTTTTATTTTTACTGCCACCTGATTGTGTTATAGATTTTCTTACAGTTGAATATGGAGAACCTACTCTTCCAAGCTTCCTATTGTAAGCATTATCTTTGTACATTTTAACACCTCCGCCAGTTTGTTTACGTTTTATTCTGTTTAGTAAAGATTTTTTTTGTCTATCTGTTAATACTCTCTTTTTATGTATATTATCGTGTGGGCAACGTGATCCATCGGTTACACCTGTATATTCCCAACGGTGTGGTGCATTTTTAAATTTAGTGTCAACCGTATGTGGTTTATTATCACTACATACTCTGCGTGTTAATGCTGCTTTACGTGCAGATTGACTTTTATAATCTCTATTACGGTAATATTTTTGTAAAGCAATTACAGCTGACCTAGGTGAAATATTAGGACGATTAAGTTTAGAACCTTTTACACGTGGTTTTAAATTATTTGATCCAGATATAAATCTGAATTTTCCATTTTTGAAAAAAGCTCCTATCGAACCATTATTGTATTGACGCAATTCATTTAATCCACCATTTTCATTAGAAACTAATCTTATTTTTGATCTTATTTTTGTATTTGGTGCATCAGATGTTTTTATAACTTTTCCTTTTCTTGGTGATTTATTTATCCCTGACATATATATTATTATAATATATTTTATTTAGCAAAAATATTGTTTAAACAAAAAAAATATTTTCACAATACATATTAAATGAAAAAGGATCAACTTTTTAAAAAAAATCCTTCTAATGAATTGTTTGAGAAAGTATTAAATGCATTTGGACTTAAAGATTTAAACGATAAAAGATCATTTTCAAGAAAAGATTTACAATATATAAAAACGGTAGATAAGATAAATCTATTAAAAACTGATTTAAATGACTGCTATTTACCTTGTAAAGCAAGAACATATTTAAGTAGTTTAACAGAAAAAAATGTTATAACTATATTACGCCAAATACTTAAAACCAGAAACTATACTATTGTATCGAGAGAAAAATATATGAAAGGTTGTAAATTTATAATATATAATTTAAGTAAAATGGAACAACAAGTATATAAACCACTAATTGATATACCTAAAAATACTGATAATACCGATACCGATAAGCCTATTGTTTTAACATTTAATTAAGTTTTTTATACTTTATTTCTTATTTTATAATATATGAATATACATCTTAAAAATTTATTAATAATTATTGTAATTTCTGTCACATTTATGTGTATTAATATGGATTGTAAAGAACATTTCTATACAGATGTTTTAGTTAAAAATCATACACCAATACATAATAATAAACTTTTTAATATTGATTCCGAAATAGATAAAAATAAAAAACATCTTGGATGGAAATCATTTTGGAGGAGTAATTTTAATAATTATGATAATAATCTTAATAATATATATAAAAATCCTGAATATTCACCATTTAAAAAACCTTTATTATACGATAGTATTAAATTTGTAAAAACTCCTTTTTAAGAAGTAATATATAATAATCCATCTTGTTCTAATAGTTTATATTCCGTATTTGTTTTAATAAAATTCGATATACTTTTATGGTTTTTATTAAAATATGTAGACAAACTCCTTATTTTACCATCACATTTAATTTTATAATTAATATAATTTAATGTATGTTTTAATATTATATATAGTTGGCCGAGTTCAATATCTATGTTATTATTAAACATAGTATCTTCTATAATTTCTTTTATCTTTTTATCAATTTCTTTAACGGATGGACTAAATTCCTTCATATATATCATAAATTAAATTAATATATATATTTATACTAATATTAATAAATTGTTAGTATATAATAAATGGAAACATTTGTTGCTATTATACTTGTATTAATAATGATAATATATGATTCTAACTTTATTGAACATTTTAAAAAACGTGAAACATTTGTAGTTGCTAAGCCTAATATAAGCAATATACAAAATTTATTACCAAAAGAAAATCCACTATTAATAAATACTACTCCTATATGGATTTTTGTTCCAAATAATGATTTAAACAATATTACAGATATAGAGCGTTTGTGTATTTCAACTGTTCATAAAAACTTGTCTAAATATAATATTAAAATTATAAACTATAATAAAATCAAAACACTTTTACCAGAATACTTAGATGAAATTAATAATTGTAAAACTCGCTATCTATTGAATAATTTAATTAAATATGCTATTTTACATAAATATGGTGGTTTATGGTTACCATCTTCATCTATTATAGTTAAACCACTAATTATTCTAAATAGTTTAAGAAGAGATAAGTTAATAACTTTTGGTAATAATAATACACAGCTAATTAACAATATAGGTATTAGTGATAATATACTTTGTTGCAATAAAGATAATTTAATTATATCTAATATGCTGACATTTATAAAAAATAATATAAATAGCTTTCAAAATTCAATAAATTTTTCAAAAGGTATAAATGCTCATTTTAACAAAATTGTCAATGATCATAATCATCATCATACTAATCAAATTCAAGAAAAAATTAATAATGTTCCCGTTAACAATGGTCATTTATTTTCAAATCAAGTGTCTATTGATTCTATTGATTGTAATATTGTACATGTTAATCTTGCAAATATTATTAATAATACTAAATACAGCTTTTTAATAAATATGTCACAGGATGATATATTAAATTCTAATATGCTTTTAGGAAGACTAATTAATAAATCACTTAATAGGTAGTTTATGTACATTTACTTTAATTTTAAGTTTATTATGATTGTTCTTTTTTTTTATTTTTAACATTTATTTTTACTTTGATAGTTTTTTTTGGTTGTACTTTTACTTTAAGCTTTTTTAAGCTGTTTTTACAGCTTAAAAAAGGATATTTATTATATAGTTTAAAAATAGCTTGTTCCTTTTTTTTTGCTTCAATCATAATATCAATATTTGTCTGATATTTTTGAGGAATTTCCAAAAGATATGATGGTATAACTTCTATAAAATCACTATGATGACCAGTTCTTCCACTGCCCTGTTCACTTACATGAAATTTTGGTTTGATACCTCTCTTTTTCCAACTATTTAAAATATCTTGCATATAATATTCAGGTGCTTTAAATTTTTCATCAGGGTGAAGAATACAATAACATTCGTAATGATGAGTATCAAATACAACAGGTATATCAATTTTACTTGAAACATATAAACAATCTTCTATTGAAAAACATTTTTCACAATTTTCAAGAACAAGTCTTTTTTGAACATTAGATGGTAAAAGTTTAAATTGTTTACACCATCTTTCCAAAGTTGCACTTTTATTACCATATACACCTCCACCGTGAACTACCATTACTGAATTATTATCAACACCCATTAAATCAAGAACATCTGCATGATATTTTAAATCACGTATAGTTTGATTAAAACTTTTTTCATCAGGTGAACCTACTACATTATATTGACCAGGATGAAACGTTAATCTTTGATTATATTGTTTAGATTTATTACCGATTTGTTTAAGTAAATCTAATGCAAAATCAAATGAATAATCTTCTACTTTACTATTTGATTTATGTGGAAATAACTCACTGCTTAGTCTAAAAACCTTTATACCATTTAATTCATTCCAATCCATCATAACTAACACATCTTTTAAATTTTGTATTATTTTTTCTTTAAGAATATCTATACCATTTTCTTTAATTGTTCGTATTATCATTTTACGAGAAGCAAAAATTGGTGGTTTCATATCTCTTAAAATAGAATTTAAACAGCATAGGCCCAATTGGATAGGTTTATTATGACTCATAAAAGAGTTAATTCTATTAATTTATTGTTGAATAAAAAAAAATCAAATTTTTAATCATAATGTTATTAATAATACTAAATATAGCTTTTTAATAAATATGTCACAGGATGATATATTAAATTCTAATATGCTTTTAGGAAGAC
>MDTC01045920.1_pt1 | contig 30235 bp, 23 predicted proteins | sample 811181 | NCBI WGS metagenome assembly MDTC01 (sample SAMN05326644, study PRJNA326480) | marine metagenome | isolation source: seawater | place: Pacific Ocean: North | collected 2011 | reverse complement strand
TGCCCGCTTGGTCCATGTGACCAAAGGCGTGGTCTTTGTTTGCTCACCCCCCCCTGTGATTCCACTCTTTGTGGCGATATGGGTGCTGTACCCGATGCGTCTTGCGATGGAACAGATTGCATCATAGCCTGCGGGCCATCCGACGATTGCCCCATGTCGATGGTGTGTGATGTCCAAGCTGGATACTGTATCCATCGAGACTGCGATGCCCATGCGGATTGTCAAATCAACGAATACTGCGATGACGGTCGATGCCGAGATGGCTGTCGGTTGGACACACCCAATTGCCAGCCCGGTGTATGTGACCCAGACAGCCGTGAATGTCGCAGTATCGACTGCTCACGGCATACTGACTGTGACGACGGGTATTGTGAGCTTAGCGTTCAAGAGCAACCTAAGCGACAATGTAGGATGGGCGAGCGGCCGCAGGACTATCAGCCATGTAACGAAGACCAGGCGTGTTCGTCTGGGGCATGCCTGGAGTCCGGTTTTTGTTTTTGGCCTTGCCTAGCTGACTCAGACTGCCCAAGCGGTCTATGCGCACTTGACGATTGGACGGTCGAACAAGTCACCTACACCGTACGCTCCTGCATAGGGCAAGATGGTCTCTGCCAGAACGACATCGAGTGTCCAGTTGGGCGTAGCTGTCTCCCGAATATCGCTCAGCAAATGACACGCCTGACATGTCAACAAACCCCGCCTGGCCGAAGCCCTGGCAGTCTCTGCCAGGATGATGCTGATTGCCAAAGCCAAGTCTGTTTGGAGACGACCTGCTGGGGTCCGTGTGTACCCGATGCAAACGGTCACTGTGGTCTTGGACAGGTCTGTTATGAGAACGTCCATTATCGGGTATCACAGGCAAACGATGCCATTGGTCCATATGTCGGTTTTTCTGGATGTCTCCCTAATTTTGGTAGCGACAGCGAATGCGAAAGTCGGCCATGTGTAGATGACGAAGTCTGCGTTTTAAGACCTGATTCACAGAGAGCCGGTTGGACAGCGCGCTGCCGGAGGGCTGTGGGAGACCGCGGTCCAGGAGCCAATTGTGAGCAAGATATCGAATGTCGGTCTAGGTGGTGCTCTGACCAGGGTTTTTGCGTTGAGCCCTGCGATTTAATGAATCTTGATGAAAACTGTCTTGAGGGGACAGTCTGTCAGAGCGTACTCTTACCCCTATGGAAAACCGAAAACGACAATGCACTCGAAGACGCGACCAGCATTTGCGCGCCTGGACCTTAAATATTTCAGTCTTGTTGGCTCAGGTCATCTGGACTACGGGCTGTACTCTTGCGCCACCCGATATTGTTGAAGTCAATGTGCCCTCGGACACATCTGACCGGACAGGCCCCTACCTCATCAGTGTGCAAACTTGGGGAGCTATTGATAGGGCATACGCTGAATGGCGAGATGAAGCGGCAGATCCACCCTCATCATCAAAAGTTAAAATGGTCAAAGTCCGTGCCGATTATTGGGAAGGGCAGCTGCCCGGCAGCGTACTTGATAAGGCGATTTTGCTGCGGGTCGTGGTCAAAGGTCCAGGCGGGACCGGTACGTTTCCAAACACCGGCTATCATCGATTTGTGGTTGGATCATTAGCCGGTGCCTGTGACCCGGCCTGTGACTCGGGGTTCGTCTGTGTCGACATGCGCTGTCAAGCGAGCGATGCCTGCACGTCGGCCGATGAGTGTGCCCCTGGACTCGAATGCAGAAATGGTCAATGTACCCAGATTGAAATGTGCGATCCTGTCTGCGCATCTGATGAGCGTTGTGTCGATGGTCGATGCGTTGCTGAGGACATTTGCGGCCCCTGTGAAGCCGCACAACGGTGTCGACCCGACACAGGTCAATGTGTCGCATGTTTATCGGACCTAGATTGCGGTGATGGACGTGTCTGCCAGACAAGCGAGAATCTATGCGTGGGCTGTACCAACGATGATGACTGCGCACCGAACGAGTCCTGTATAGACACCGCATGTCAGCCTGACATGTGCGGTGATGACGCCAATGAACCAAATAATGGACTGTCAGAGGTGACACGTATTGATCGCGTTGGACCCGTCCTTGGCTCTCTGTGTCTCGTAGATATTGATTATTTCTCCATCGGCGACAACATCAATGAACCTATTTTCGCTCTAGATGACGCCAACGGCCCCGTAGAGCTCACTGAGCTGGATGCTGAACAGGGTCGGACGATCACCCTTCAACCAGGAGCAGAGCTCGTCCTCGGCAGCCGACGATTCTTTCTCGGAACGACAGCTGAAAACATAGAGTACACGTTTAGTATCACAGACCGAACAATCATGTGTGAAGAGGACGTTTTAGAACCAGATGATGGACCGGATTTAGCAACGACCATTGGGGCATCTGGGGCTCGAATCGCAGCGCAGCTCTGTCCGGGCAATGGAGATTGGTACGAGATACGCCAAAGACGCGGAGACAGAGAGGGCAGCATCTTGTTGAAAACGTCGCTCCCAGGCATCGAAGCCGAAATCAGCCAACTTAATAGAGGGCCACTTGAATTCATCTCATTCGGTCGAGATACAGGCTCCCCTTGGGTTGTCTTCGACTACCCGGACGTCGATGACAATCTCTTTGTACAACTCAACTTGAGTGAAGACACTCGCGATGGCGGCCAGTATTGGATTGCCACACGTTCAGCGGCAGGACAGAGTTGCGCCGATGACCAATTTGAACCGGATGACAGTGCAGACCAAGCATTCGAACTTCCCGCCCAAGGCAACTTGATGGGTCAAGAACGGGTGGTTTGTGCGCAAAGTGAGGATTGGTTTAACCTCCCAAAGACCGAGACGGAGTCAGTCACTTTCAGCATCGAATTTGACAGTGCTCGAGGGGATATCGACCTCTTGGTCTATGATGCTGACCTCAATCTGGTTGGCTTCGACTTAAACGGGGCCAATGGCCACAGTGTCCAGTTGCCAAACAGATTTACTGCCGGTGTGTACAAAGTGCAGGTCATCCTCTTCGGGCAGGGCCAGAACGACTATGTTTATCGGGTCGAACGACAATGAAGGGACAGAGATGAAGGTGTGCACAATGAGTTTTATGCGAGTTTTATTGGTGGCGAGTTTTTGCACGAGTGCGCTGGCATCACCCACGGCCAAAGTCAGCCAACATACAATCACAGATTCGGATGCTCTAGAGACTCGGGGTCCATCGAATGGTAAGGCCAAGATTCAACGGCTCGCCCAAGGGAAAAATGCTTTTATTGGACGCCTTTGGCTTGCGGCAGGTGCTCGGATTCCCCCACACAAAGACCCAACTGAGGAATATTTGTTCATCGTCAGTGGCTCGGGCCAAATCACAATCGATGGTCAAAAAGCATCGATCTCGGCTGGAATGACGATTTACATGCCGGCTGGTGCGGAGGTATCTTTCATCAATGGAGCTGACCCTCTGGTTGCAATTCAGGTTTTCTCGGGGCCAGAGGCGGCTGCTAAATACAGTAAATGGCCCCTATTAAAATCCAGCCAAAATAAAAAGTAGCCCAGGCTTTAGCCGAACAGCTCACCATACATTTCTTCTGCCCGATGGCGCAGCTTCTCTTTGGCATCGGCATCCACTTCGATCACCTGATAGCTTTCTTGTAAGCTCGGTGCCGGAAGCGCCTTCGTATAGTAAGTCGCGCCCGTATAGTTCACGAGTTGATCAGCCAAATTGATGCAGTGCATGAGTTTGACATGACCACTCTCATCTTCGGTGTCGCGGTACATTTTCAAATCGTGATGATGACGGGTCACAAAGGCAAACTGGTCGCCCAAATCCCATTTTTTAACCAACGCTTCCCCAAATACGCAGTGATAATCACGGACCATATCGAGTACTTCGTCCATGGACAGAACTTGGTTATTCTGTCGTTGGAAAAGTTCACCGAATACGCGAAGAAGAAACAGCTCGCCGATGTTGTGTATTAAACCGACTAAGTACACTTCTTCTACCTCTCCAAGTTCTGCTGCTTCCGCGACATCTCGAGCAAGGCATGCGCTCATAAAGTGACACCGCCACATTTTGTCAAAGACGGCTTTAAAAGCGGGTGACCTGAATTGGAACATTCCTTTGACGGCATCGGTTTGAACAAGATTTCGGATAGCCTGATTACCCAGTCTCGTCACACAGGCTTTGACGTCTGTAATTTGCCCTTTCCAATAGGCCCCGCCGTAGGTGGCGGTATTTACAGTCGCCACCAATCGAGCAGCGAGGGATGGGTCACGTTCAACAACAGCTTGTACAGCATCCGCCTCAACGTCCAAGTTGACCAAAAGCTGGTTGAGCTCTTTTACGATATCCGGCACTTCAGGTAAGTCGACATTTCCATCCCGAATGCGTTTCGCGATTTCTGCAATTAGACCCCGTCCAGTCGCCGATGAACTTTTCTGTTTATCCTCGACCAATGAAATCTTGGCGCGTTTTTCGACGCGTCGGAACGCCGATCGGACAGCCTCAGCTTCAACCGGCTTGTCCAACCAGTCCAAACAACCAGACCGAAGCGCGTTGAGTACGTCTTCGCGGCTACTGTCCTTACTCACGCAAACAAAAGGCAGTCCAAGTTTATCCAACTGACCATAAAGCTCTGTCGGATTAATGGACTCGCCCGTCGGATCAAAAAACACGCACGACACGCCTTGTTCACACTGCACTAAGGCTGATTGCTGTGAGTCAGCTTTCACTATGGATATCCCGATCGACTCAACGATTTCGGCAAGTCGGTTCAGATCATCTTCAATGACGTCTAAGATCAGTATCTTATTGTTTGCCAAAGCGAACTCCTAAAGACCCTCGTGCAAGTTATGATGGATACGTTACTTGGAGGTCGTTCAAGCGTCAAACCTTACGGAAACGCAGACCGATCAACCCCATCAAGAGAAGTAGAAGCGTCAAGCCGTTGGGCCTCTGTGATCCATCTCCAGCACGACACGTGCAGCCTGATTCGCCTCCCTGTGCAGACGCCGATGTCCCCGAAATCGTGAATTGCCAGGGTTCGCTCAGACCAGATGAAAGTCCGTCGGAATCGAGGGCCTCAACACGCCAAGAGTATGTCTCACCATCTTGAACGACATTGACCATAGAGATAGAGACTTCAGTCTGTGGCTCACTCCGTACACACATCTCACCAGCACATAATTCAACCACGTAGGCCACCGCTCCACCTTCTGGATCGATTGATTCTGTCCATATCAAAATGGCATCATCCCCAAAGACTTCAGACCCGTTTCTGGGAGACAATGGCATTGGGATGGTCGGGACACCATTCTCGGTTGATACAAAAAATGTAACCGAATCAGAGGACGAGACGGCCCCCCGTTCATCCTGTGCGTAAACGGATGCGATGTATTCACGGTCTTCATCTAATACGAGCTCGGGTTGCCAGATGATCTCCTCTTCACCGGAATCGGCGATCGCGTCACTTGCCACGACCAATTCACCGTCTTGGGAATGAACTGTAAACAAATAGGTGACCGTGTCACCGTCTTCATCTTCACTGGGTGAAACAGCGAATTCAGGACTGAGTGTACTGACGAAATCGGAGTCGATGGGCCGAATAAAACGCGGCGTATCTGGCGCGCTATTTTCTGTATCAACATAAATGGACCATGCATCTGATGGAGCGGACTCGGCACTGGCCTCATCGATGGCGACAACATCCCAAGTCATTGTGGTGTTTTCGATCAAAGCGGGTGTGCGAAAGTGAATTTCTCCATCAACTGGCTCTCCGGCTCCGGTGGTAAAAATTTCGCCGTTGGGTCCATAGATTCGAAACACATAGCGCAAGTAATCCTCATCAGCATCGAGAGCCACTGTCGCTCTCAAGACCGGTCTGAGATCATCAAGACTGGAGCCATCCGGAGGACCAAGGAGCTGTGGCGTGGTTGGAACTGAATTTTCCGAGTTGGTGCGAAAAACAAACAGCTCTGTCCACGGTGTGTTGAGTCGGGCTGTGACAGCCCTCGCCCGCCACCAATAGCGAACGTCTTCATCGAGCAAGCCCTCGGGTATCATCCATCGAGTATTCCCATCGATCGGTTGAAGCACACGGTCGCTGACCACGATGGGTTCCTCGGTTTCGTCAGACCCGTAGACCTCAAATTCAATGAAAATTGCATTGCCTTGGTTGTCCTGAACGCGCCTCGCCACCAATTGGGGGCTCAGCGTATCGACCCGTTCTTCATCTTCGGGAAACAATAACTCCGTTGGTTCCGGCCCTTCGTACGCGAAAGGGTCTGTCTCGTCGGTCCATTCTTGTCGATTGGTGCGGCCATCCATGTCGGGGTCAGCATCTGCATCATCAGGATTAGTCGGATCGAGGCAGACGCCATCTACAGAGCAGGCATTAACTTCGTAGCTATCAGGAAGGCCATCGCCGTCTTCGTCGATCGGTCGAATATCGAACGGAATTGCACGCTGGGTGCTTCCACCATCCCCATCATCGATGCGCACACGGAGGACAACGGGTCGATTCAAGAAATCCGAATACGTAGGGGTCCAAAAGAGCAGACCCGTGTTCTCTTCAATTTCAATGCCCTCTGGTGGCTCCAGCAGTGAGTAGCGAATCGGATCGTTTTGGCCCGCTACATCAGACGCTGGAATCGCTCGGTTATATGGTTGCCCTTCAACGGCCGCTGGAGGCTGATACCCGTCAGGAAATTGGGGCGCTACATTTTCAATCACAAGAGCTTGTGCAACGAGGGTCTCGCCACCATCACCATCATCAGCCCAGACGGTGATGTCATAACGACCGTCATCGCTGGTCAAAAACCGCCGCTCAATGAGGCCGTTTTCGACTGTATCAACTCGACCTGGGTCAGGCGCCCCATCCCCATCCAAGTCCCAAAGAAGTGTAATCGAGTCAGCACCTGGATCGGAGACCTCTGCGGTTACGAGAACTTCATCTCCTTCGTTGACTGGAGATTGAATTGATAGGCGAACTGTCGGCTCAACATTGACGATTCGAACCTGCGCAGTTGCATCGATCTGATCGATTCCATCGTCTGCCCAGACGCGAACTGTGAAAAAACCCTGATTTGGATAAATGTGACGGATTATAGCGTCGTCCATTGGTCCGTAGTCAACAACACCGTCTCCATCTACATCGTACGAATAGGCAAGGGTGTCACCACCCGCATCAGTCCCGAAGGCGCGTATAACCACCTCGGTGCCCTCATTTTGTGGTGATGCAACTTCAATATCGAGCTGTGGACGCTCGTTAGACACAAAGACTTGGTGTTCTGCAAAAGCAAACCCACCATCGCCATCACTGACCCGACACCGAATTGTCAAAGGCCCAACAGCTCGAAAACTATGGGTGATCTGAGCTTGCCCACGACTGACCTCAAACAGATCGTCACCGTCCAAATCCCAGTCATAACGCAACCGGTCATCGCCGACATCGGTTCCTTGGCAAATAAATTGTTCTTGAAGCCCTTGCCGCGTAGATATGGGACCACGAATGTCGGCTATGGGTGCTGCATTCATGACTTCAATGCGAACGACATCCGTCGCAATCCCCCCGTCGCCATCATCGACCCGGACACCAACAAAATAGATGCCATCATCGGCAAATGGGACCATAAGTTCCGATTGCAGCTGATTGTCAACGTCGTCTGCGTAATCCCCATCATTGTCGATATCAAACGCATACAAGAGTGGGTCACCGACAACATCGACTGCGTTGACGATGATCCGTGAACTCTGACCTTCGACGATAGGCGTTGTGGCAGTCACATCGATAATTCGAGGACGAATATTTCCAACGTTGACTGGGACTTCGCCCGTTGAACATGCATCTTGGTCATCGCAAACTTGAACCCGAACGACATAGAGTCCGTCGTCTTGATACGTCACCTCGATGCGATCTAAATCGATACCAACGAAGTCATCTCGCCCATCTTCGTCAATATCGTACGAGAACGTGAGAGGATCGTTTCCACCGTCTTCTGCAATGACTCTAATCTCAAAGGTAGCGCCTTCAGCGATTCCAGGCGGGGCCACGATCTGGTTAATCCGGGGCGGTGCGTTGAGTATGGAAATCGAAAAAGGACCATCGACAAAGCCACCATCGTCATCTCGAACGCGCACAATGCCGTTGAGCTGACCATCATCCTGATATCTAAATTGAGCCCGATTATTGGGACTGGGATCTGTATCAAATTGACCATCGCCATCCCAATCAAACTCGTAGGTCAATTGATCGGTGCCAGGATCGCTTGCGTCGACTTCAATGTCGATCAGTTCACCTTCTTGCACTGGGCTGGAAGACGAAATCGCATCGATGCGTGGGTTTACGTTTCGAACCTGTATTCGAGCATTATCGATATCAAATTTTCCAGTTCCGTCAGCGACTCTGAGTCGGACTGTGTAGATTCCATCGTCGGAAAACTGAGCACGAGCATTGGCGGTCAGCACGTCACCGAAATTATCGACACCATCATCGGTTAAATCCCAAGTGTACTGAAGCGGGGCATTCTCGGCGTCGTAGGAGAAAACACCCGACAAATCGATTGGAAGCCCTTCATCGGTTGTATACGGTCCTCCAGCATTCGCAACGGGGGAGGCATTGTCCGGATCGATATCAAAATTCTGTACGGTCCGTCGTCGCTCTGCCGAGGTTGCGAATAGGACGTCCACATCTCGCATCCTAATCAGGCTTTCGATTTCATCAAGGGCATCGGTCCTTGTCGCATTCAGCGAGAGAACTGAAAGGAAAGCCGAGCGAGAGCCTGCTGGGATGGTATGTTGATCAAAAGACCAGCTTAATTGACCATTTCGCTGATTGTCGTAGGCAGACTGTTCAAGACTGCCCAACGCCTGTCGAGCGCCGGCACCATGGGTGAGTACCGCCAAAGAGGGTGTCCCACCAAACGCCTGGTCGTCATCCACTAAAAACCAGCGGTCACGCGTCTCAAGCGTGGAATCATCTGATTGGGTCCGCCAGACCCGCGCATTGTCCTCAGTGATCTGACCCGCCCCTTGGGCCACCGAACCCAGTCGAATATTAACGGTGATCGGTTCATTGGTCGGATTAAAGAGTTCATCGAAATACACGACGAAACCGTCTGCATTTTGCGGGCCTGCAGCCGGAATCCAGATGTGACGTGCAACCTCTAACCCAGCCAACTGCGCAGTGGCCATTTGCAACCCCTGGAGGCCATCAGTCGGCGTTGGGACGATCCCAGCAGCTGAATAAACCGAACCCGCGGGGCAGCTGAGATCGCAGTCGTTGTTGCAAACGCGAACACAGAGCTGTGGCCAGCCTTCATAGGGACTTGGACCAAGGAGTCCACCGTGTCCACTTCCGTCGATTCTATGAACCTGTCCATTGGGCCCAGTAATCTGCTGCTGGCCATAGACGGAACCGGAAAAAGAAATACACAAAGCCAAGATAAAAAAGCGCATTGTATCCTACGGCCGCGATAGACGATTGTGATTGATTACGCCCTCAAGGCTGTAGCCAAGGAGCAGGCCTATGCGGAGCATAGCAAATACTTCTGAGTGAAGTCTTCATCTCATTAAATTTAGTCAGCCCATCGTTGCTCATAGTCTGAAAAATCAGACCGTAATCAACGCGATTATCCAAAAATAAACAGGCCAAAAAAGGATGAGCCCGACTGGGGGCAGTCGGGCTCAAGTCAGGCCCGGCCGGGGTATTTGCCGAGCTTAAAATCCACTTGTCGATGGGTCTCGATTCGCGGAGCGTCCAAAACTCGAATCTTTACGAGTTCCGAAGCCAATCAAGACATCGTCCACATGACGCCGTTTCTAAAAGATAGACGGCAGACAGCTTTAAACTTATCCGTGCCAGTCCCAAACGGCCCTTTTATTTAGGGCACTTAGACACCGGATATTTTTTGCAATTGAATGCATTTTTTTTTCAAGTCGGTGGACTGAAGTCCGATGTCATGATTAGGAGACGTCCGTCCAGGTATCCGCGCCGTGGTCTCTGCCGCTGTGATGGAGGTCCGATCCTGCGCCCCTGTGGTCCATCGATCACTGGACGTTTAACCGGCCCACACCATAATCACTCAGAATCCAAACGTGCTGAGCGCCATCGAGAAACAATTGTCTGGCCGACCGACCGGGAAGACCTTGCGCGAAGCCGACACGCTCAAAATCACCAAGGCCATCGCTGTGTGCGAGACCACCCGGCGTAGCGACGACGACCCGACCGGATGCAGGTAGAACAATATCGTTGATCCGGAGATCAGGTAGATTTTGTGCTGTGGAGAAGGCGATACCCGGACCGCCATCGGCAAGGGAATATTTCAGAAGCCCCTGATCTGAGCCGATCCACAAGGTCTGGTCCACTGACAGGGCTAGACTTCGCACCGAATAATGCCGGCCCAATTCTGAACGACCGAGAGTCGTCCAACTGTTTTCGCCCAAGTCCAAGATGCCAATGCCAAGCGCTGTGCCTGCATAGACCTTGCCCTCGTGAACGAGAATTGTCCGAACATCATCGCTGGGAAGCTCCCCACCTGTTCGAACCACATTGTAATCGAGGAAGCCACCGCCTTGATAACGGAAAATCCCCTTATTGGTGGCCATCCACCAGCTACTCGGCCCCAAAACGGCGATCTTACGTAAGTCGGCATTGGACAAAAGTCCGATGGTATTGGCATCAATGGCTTGCCACTGAACGGCAGCCTGGCCGTCGTTTTCACGCTTAGCAAACCCCTCGGTTCCAAAGAGGCACCACAGTGTTGTCTCGTCTGGCGTTAAACCGCAATCTGTCGGCGGCTGGTTAAATGAATTCGGCATTAGAATGTCTACGGGCCATCTATTAGCCAGGGCCATTGCGTCAAATGGAGCCAATTCAGTCGCGATGGATTCTTGATCTTCACGACCCACTAACATCGGTTCGCCATTGGGTCCCATCATCAGTGCTGAATCGACGCCTCGTCCCTTAAGGGCATAACGCGTTTGCTGATTAAACCGGTCTGACAGATTGCCGAGTAGCAGTTCACGAGCGCCGAGAATAGAGGCACCACCGGGCCTTTCAGCATCACCACAAAAACCAATTCTGATCTCTCCACCGCGCGTCGTCTTGGCAGACATTTGTGCTGTCGTTGAGTCACCTACTGCTGGCAAACCAATATCGCTGAGCGGAAATAAGGCCATTGAATCCGGCGCGTTTTGATTCGGGTCCGGTGAGCGCCTTAACAGTGACCCGGTAGGCTGACGTGCTGATTTGCCCAAGAGGACCCATAAATGCTCTCCGTCGTAGGTTGTCGCCAGGACGCGATTGGTCCCCGCTTCGTCGGGAATCGAGTCTCTGTCTCGACGAAGATGAAACCAATCGTCTTGTCCAGATTGAACGGCCACACCTTCCGACGATTCGAAAAATAGGAAAGACCCCCCAGCCGAAACACCCGTAATGTCATTGGTCAATAATCGGCCACCACGTAAGAGAACTGGGTCCAAGAATACGCCGCCAGTCAAATCGAATTTCGAAATGCCCGATGGAGTTGAAATCCACAAAATATCGCCTCGAGTCGCCAGACCCGTAATCTGATTGCTGACTAAGAAATCAGCGGCGTTTGCCGTCGTATATGGCGGTTGCCACTGGCCCAAATCATTGCGGCGCCAAAGGCCATGATTTGCCGTGCCCAGCCAGATCTCTTCTCCATTTTTCTCAAGACTTAAGACGTCGACAGGCTCATCGAAAACGCCCTGGAGTGCTCCAGCGGGTTCACCATTCAGCTCGTATCGCCCCACCCCATGGGATGTGCCAACCCAAATTTGACCCTGAACTCGGACTACAAAATTGACCCTGGGAGACGTGCCTGTATTGGCATCATATCCGGGCAAAAGCGAGCCATCCAGCGCCTCAATCGCACCGCTTTCCGACTGTCGCAGGAGACCCGAATCTGTTCCTATCCATAGACCGTCTACCTCATTGACCCTGTCGGTGAAGCGTACGCAGGCTGTGGTCTGGTTGGCATCGTATGTAGAGAAAAGTCCGCCGAAGTTAAACGTGCCCTTCGAGGTGCCGGCCCAAAATCGATCCGACTCGATATTCAGGCTCGGATCGGAGGCAACGGTCGTGACTTGGCTCTCTGGAAGCGGGTCTCTTGACGCTGGATAAGCCCTCAGAGACTCATCGACGCGGATGAGTCCGGATGGGTTAGCAACATAAGTCTCAGCCCCATTTTGAGCCGCCCCTGTGCCGATTAGGTCAGGCAAGACAGTCGTAATGGTGTCATCAACCCCGATAATAAAAGCGCCTTGGTCACCAAAGATCCACATATCCGCGTTTGGAGACTCAGATGCAGCCACAAGAGACCCCACCTCCATAGGTAACGCATCGAGTGTCAGATCCAATTGACCACCCACAAATCGAACGATTCCATTGGGTGTAATCGCCCAGACTCGGTCGAGTGAATCCCAGTGTAAGTCCGCCACATAAGTCGAAGGCAAGGTCTCCTCTCCCAGTAGCGACCAGGCTCCATCCCTCAGGACATTCAGACCCTGATCAGAGGCGACCCAGATGGTGTCAGCCCCCCCAACAACGGCCGTTAATTGCGAATCACTACCTGAGGGTAAATCGCGACGATGAACATTGAAAACGCGGACCGTGTTTGGGTCGTAGATGGACAGACCGCTGTCCGTAAGAATAAACCAATCATCCTGCGATGCATGCAGCGTGCGGATACTGTAATCATCAAGACCCGAGTGTATTCCTTCGATGGATGGAGGTTGCGAACCCACAACAAGACCACCCGCTGTTGCCGCGATCAGGCGTGATAAATTATCTTGTTGGTTCAGGCGGAGAACAAATAAGTCACGTGTGTCTCGGGCATAGGTAAATACATCGACATTGGTCTCGCACGGTTGGACCTCCGGGGTCTGGGGCAGGCCCGGTCGATATGGACACGGGTCGTCGACATTCTGAACACCGTCTTGGTCATAGTCTTGCTGACATCGCGCCGCACCAACCGCGGGATCGTCTGGTTCGACATTATCTCCTAAATGACACTCATCCCACCAATCTTTGATTCCATCACCATCATCATCATCGTCGCAGACATCACCAATCCCATCATTATCCCGATCCAAATTAAATGGGTCGATGGCCAGTGGACAGAGATCGGCGAGTGTATCTGGGTTGCCTGAGGGGCCGTCTGGCACTCCATCATAATCACTATCGGGATTGTATGGATCTGTCCCATTGGTCTCCTCATCTTCATTGCTGATGTCATCTCCATCGACATCTCCATCACAGGCATCGCCCTCGGCGTCACCATTGAGGTCCAGTTGATCTGGATTAGCCACCATCGGACAGTTGTCATTCTCATCGGCGACAGCATCACCATCGGCATCATCATCACAAACGTCGCCAAGGCCGTCGTCATCGAGATCTAATTGGTCTGGGTTGGACTCGCTGGGGCAGTTGTCATCTCCATCTGGCACGCCATCGCCATCTTCATCGTCAACACCTGAATCAACAGCCATATCGATCATGACTATTGGGCCCTGATCGCCCCCCAAATCAGCCACCTCACCGTCAGGGATCATGTCCAGGCCGGAGTCGGACTCGCCTGGGGCGGTGAAGTCTTCAAAATCGAGTGAACAACCCGAAATCAAAAAGATGAATGCAAAGCGTGCTGCATATCTACACAGGAGATTAAGCATTAGAAACGCCCCCCAATTTGAATCGCCCCACCCTGTTCGATGGGAACAAAGACAGTGGTAATGTCCCCTTTAGCTTCAACATTGCCTGGTTCAAGAAAATACCAAGTCAACCCACCGGCGACGACCGCCGTCCCCAACCCGAGCATCAGGTTGGTCATTAAAACCAGCCGATTACCTGAGTCTATATCTGACTTTGCTATGGGTTCAGAACGCTGTTTTTTCTCGTCAAGTTTGTCGTACAGCCCACTGGCCATTAAACCGGTCACGGTGCCACCAGCCAAGATCGCTGTACCAACCCCCATGGTCACCCATGGCCATACCTTGGATGATGTCGACTCATCCTCGACCTCCGATTCTACAACGCCCTCTACCAGCATCTGGATGTCGATTGTCTGACCTTGTCCACCCTTCACTGTGATGGCGCGATTCCAATTTTCGAAACCCTGCTTCATAGCAATAATCTGGTGTTTGCCTTGCCGGATACGTTTCACTCCGACGATAGGGCTCTTTCCGATCCGACGGCGATCGACCATGACATCAACCCCCCGTTCCGAAACCATAAATTTAACATCTGCAAACTCTTCACTCGGAAGCAGTACAATCTCGACTTTAGTCTCTCCATCAGATCCAACCGTAATCTCCCGTTCCTCAGGTTCAAAGTCTTTGTGCTGGGCGATAACCTTGTGCTTACCTGGCATTAACGGGATCTGAACCGGTGATTTTCCCAGTGAGCCACTCGACCGTTCATTCAAGTAAATGTAGGCGCCTGGCGGCTCAGTTGTCACAATGACCTGCGTGTAACGGGAATCAAGACCCTTAGAGAGTTCGGTGATTTTATCCTGCACAGTAGACCGTCGATTGGAATTCGGAACAGCGTCTAGAAAACGCTTATAATACTTGATGGCCTCAAGCCGATTCCCTGACTTCTCGTAGCAAAACCCAATATTGAAGAGCAAATTACCTCGTGGACTAAAATCGAACGCTTGCCGAAAAAGACCAGCCGCTCTAGCGAAATCCCCACCCTTGAAGGCCTTAGCCGCCTGGCGCTTAGCGTCTTCGTAATCACTCGCTTGAGCAAGGGCGACATCAGTCGCCATCAAACTCAAGATCCATGTCATGAGGACCAAGCAACGAATCCATTGAAACCCTGGCGCTCCACGATTTGAACCATGACGATTCACGAAACTCTTTTTCACAGCGTTCTCCCACAAATGCTGAGCAGACAAAAACGATATGACCGTACACTATTTTCATCATTGCTGTCGTGCTTGAACCAATCCTAATCGAGGGTACGTGGATGTGGCAACTCCATGATTAGAGTCAGATCAAAGATGTCTATGATTTGAGCCGTCAATTAAGGGATTGTAATGCCCATAGACACGAGGATCGCAAACGACCTTGAGGACTCAGAACACCGGGGTAATCCGCGAATTTAAATGAGTTAGGTCAAGTCCAAATCCCGGCTCCAGTGAGCATCTCTCCAATCAGAGAGATATTCAGAGATGCTGGTCTTGAGCTGAAGACCACTCCGAATCGATACGAAGTGTTATTGTGGATAAATGAGGCCATCAGCCATGTCCGACGATGCTATCACGCGGGCTGTGGGTCAAACCAGACGATGAGCAAAAACCAGTGTCTATGAATTTAGATTTATGTCTCGGTGATTTTCCGCCCTATTATGTCGATATTAGACTTCTCGATTGACAGCCGAGGCCCTGGGGATGTAGCGTCAAATCCCGTCGCAGTATGTTACATAGACGGAGCCCCCCGAACATCATGAAGCCTCGCGTAACCAAGTATATTTTCGTCACCGGCGGTGTATCATCATCCATCGGTAAAGGCATTGTTGCCGCATCGGTTGGAGCCCTGCTTGAAGCACGGGGTCTGACCGTTACACACATCAAACTTGACCCATACGTCAACGTCGACCCTGGCACCATGAGCCCTTTCCAGCATGGAGAAGTCTACGTGACCGACGATGGCGCTGAGACGGATCTAGATTTAGGGCATTATGAACGTTTCACGAACGCAACAATGTCGAGAGCAAGCAACGCAACCACAGGCCGTATTTATGGGTCGGTGATCGAAAAAGAGCGGCGGGGCGATTTTCTCGGTGGCACCGTGCAGGTCATTCCCCACGTGACAGACGAAATCAAACAGTTCGTCATGGATGGTGCTCGGGGTGTTGACGTCTGCATTTGCGAGGTTGGCGGAACCGTTGGCGATATTGAATCTCTGCCGTTTCTTGAAGCCCTTAGACAGCTCAAGTTGGGTCTCGGTCCGGCCAATGCAATTAATATTCATGTGACCTTGGTTCCGTACATCGCGGCCGCCGGCGAACTCAAGACGAAGCCAACGCAGCATTCGGTACAAAAACTCCGGGAAATCGGAATCCAACCGGACATAATCGTCGCGCGCTGTGACCGAGAATTGGCGGATGATTTAAAGCGGAAGATCAGCTTGTTCTGTAATGTCCCACCCAACGCTGTCGTGAGCGGAGTTGATGTCGATACACTCTATGCTGTGCCGTTAGCGTTTCACCGGGAGGGTCTCGATCGACTCGTAATTGACGGCTTAAACATCTGGACTCGAGAACCTGTACTCGATCGCTGGGAAAAAATCGTACAGGCTGTCCGCGACGCAAATCGTCGAGTCACCATCGGGATCGTCGGCAAGTACGTCGACCACACCGATGCTTATAAAAGCCTCCATGAGGCACTGATCCATGGGGGATTAGACAATAAGGCAAAGGTCGATTTGAGATATATCGACAGCGAAGACATCGAGAAACGTGGCGCCGAAACACTGCTTAAGGGTGTTGATGGCGTATTAGTACCAGGTGGATTCGGAAATCGCGGCAGCGAAGGTAAGATCGCTGCTGTCCGCTATGCGCGCGAACAGAAGGTTCCCTTCTTTGGGATCTGCCTAGGCCTGCAAGTTGCCGTAATCGAATTTGCGCGGCATGTCTGTGAACTCGAAGACGCCCACTCAGTCGAATTTAAGGAATCGGCAAAAAATCCAATTATTCACCTAATGGCTCATCAACATGGGGTAGAACGAAAGGGGGGCTCCATGCGCTTGGGAAGTTACGATTGCGACTTAAAGAAAGGCACATTGGCCGCAACCGTGTATGGCAAAAAGCGAATCCAAGAACGTCATCGCCACCGCTATGAAGTCAACAATGACTATCGGAGTGTAATGACAGAGAAGGGCCTGGCATTCTCTGGTTTGTCTCCTGATGAACTCTTGGTTGAGATCGTAGAAATCGGTGATCATCCGTGGTTTCTCGGATGCCAATTTCATCCAGAATTCAAATCGCGACCCTATGCACCGCACCCGCTTTTCTCAGCCTTTGTGAAGGCGTCTCTCGCCCATGGTTCGTGCGACGACTAACTCGACCATTCAGGCACGCGTTGGCGGCAGTCCTGCTGGATCTGGTCTCAGGTCTTCTCAGGATGATGCCGCGAGCTTGGGTCGGCGACGCAGGGCATTTTTTCGGCCTATTTGTCGGCTGCATTGCGCGCCGACAAAATCGCCTTGTTAAAACTCAACTGTCGGCTCGCCTAAACGTACCTCCAGCGACGAGACAGATCTGGGGCGACCTAGGGCGACGTCTGTTCGAACTCATGGATGCCAAACGCCAGATGTCTAAAGTTCGTATTTCTAGTAATGGTAAACGTATCTTCGAAGACGCCCAAGCGGAAGGACGCGGGGTTCTGTTGGCCACGATTCATTTGGGCCATTGGGAGCTGATGGCCGCTGCGTTAGCTCAGTCTGGTTACCATTTCAAATCCATAGCAGCTCAACCGAAATCTAACCCCATACACAGACGATTAGCGGCGATGAGACATCGACTCGGTGTCCAAATCATTCATCCCGGGCGCGGCGCCCGCAATGCGTTGAGAGAGCTGAAAGGGGGTGGTGCGGTATCGGTTTTTATCGACCAGAACACCGGTGAACGAAGTAGAACCATCGATTTTCTAGGGCATCCAGCTCCGACGCCATTGACTTTCGACAGACTCCGACAGGTGAGTCAGGCAGTTCCATTAATGGTATGGAATTACCGGGATGGGATGGGCTCGTATGTGGTCGAGCTCGCGCGTCTTGACGACACAGACCCACTCAAATGTGCAACTGAGCAAGCAGAGGCGCTCATCCGCGCGCACCCCGAACAGTGGATTTGGATCCATAAGCGTTGGGATAATCATGTCGATAGGTCTCGCGAACCAAACCAAAAAACGATAACAATCTAGCTATGCTGATTCTCTTACTCATCACCATGGCTTCGCCTGTCAGCCCAAAGACTCATTCCCCGCAAAAAGTGCAGATAAGCGCCGACCGAGTCGAAATCATACACCGAAGTGGACAGGTTGAATTCACTGGTAACGTGGTGGTCATTCGTGGGTCTCTTAAACTGTCATGTACACAACTGACCGGGCGCTATAAAGACAAGAAATTGACTCAGCTAACGGCAAATGGCGATGTCAAAGTCGAAAAAGACAACATCGGTGCAACGGCACAACAGGCCGTCTACGATCAACAAAAGCAAACGCTGATCCTCACAGGAAAACCAACCATGAGCCGGCATGGTAGCCGTCTGGTTGGACGTCGGATTTTAATCTGGCTGAATAGCGAACGAATCGTTGTCGAAAAACCAAAGGGCCTGTTTGACCTTAAACAACTCGAGCAAATGCAACAGCGTCAGAAATGAACGCACTGTCAGCAAACAACCTGAACTATAAATATGGTCAACGTTCGGTCTTAAATGACGTCGATATAAACGTCGCTCGGGGTGAAATCCTGGGCATCTTAGGGCCAAATGGAGCTGGTAAGACAACCCTGTTTAAATTACTCGCGGGACAGTTAAAGGCAGAAGACTCAGCCATTTGCCTATCAGGTCATCGGGTCGAAAAACGGCCACTTTGGGGTCGGTGTAAGCTGGGTCTCGCCTATGTACCGCAAGAGTCATCAGTGCTGCTCGACTTCACCGTAGAAGAAAATTTAGATTTTGGATTATTAAGTTTTTCAAAAGCCGACCGAAAAAAACGACGATTCGAATTGATGCAAATGTTTGGTCTTGAAAAGTTGGCCAAATCCAGGGGGTCGAGTCTCAGCGGCGGAGAAAAGAGGCGCGTTGAATTGGCGCGAGGATTAGGCATGACGCCGACCGTTCTTTTGGCCGACGAACCTTTTGCCGCTCTTGATCCTATCGCCGTTCAAGATGTGTCCATGCATTTGAGACAGATCGCCGAGAGCGGTACGGCTGTCATTCTAACCGATCATGATGTCTCTCAAGCAATGGCCCTGTGCACTCGGGTCTACATACTGCATGAAGGCCATGTCATCTGCCGTGGAGACCCTGATGAAGTTGCACAAAATACCCGAGTCCGGGATACCTATTTAGGTACACACTATGGCACTGCGAAAAAATGAGGTAGCGTAGACTTGAGGTGACGCGCTCTCCGAACGTATTAACAATGGATTCTAAATGGGACTCGACCTAAGACTTGATCTAAAAATGCAGCAGCAACTGGTGATGACACCGCAGCTGCAACAAGCGATCAAGCTATTGCAACTGTCACGCACGGATCTCATCGATGCCGTACGCGACGAGTTGATGGAAAACCCCATGCTTGAGGAAAACTCCGAGATATCAGCGTCGGAAGCGCGTGTCGAATCGGCACAGGATGTCGAAAAACGTGAAAAAAAAGAGCAAACGGCCGATGTCCAAGTTGAAGAGAATCTGACGGAGCAACGCACAGACATCGATTGGGAGTCGTATTTCGAAAATTACTCGTCACCAACGCCAAGCACGGGGCAGCAGCGATTACGAGATGATGATCTGCCCGGCTATGAAGCAACGCTCACGCGCACCGAGACGCTTTTTGATCATTTAATGTGGCAACTTCAGGTCTCAGATTTCACCGAACAAGAAGAACGTGTGGGCATCATCCTCATCGGAAATATTAGTGACGAGGGCTACCTCAAAGGTCGCGATGAAGATGGCGGGGCCATAGCCAGCGAAGCCATTATGGCGATGGTATGCCAAGAGACAGGGAATGATTTCGAATACGTAGAGGAAGTTTTGGAGCTTCTACAGGGCTTTGATCCACCCGGCGTCGGTGCCCGCGACTTGGGAGAATGTCTTCTCATTCAGGCGAGGCTTTTAGAGCTCGGCGCCATCGTTGAAGACGTCATCAACGACCATATGGACAGCTTGGAGCGGAAAAACTACCAAGTCATTGCCCGAACGATGGGCATCGAACTCGATGAGGTCATCGAAGCGGCCAAATTGATTTGCCAACTTGAACCCAGGCCCGGCCGACCGTTTTCCGTGGAGACAACTCGGTATATTACGCCCGATATCTACATCCGGAAAGATGAAGAAAACGGCGGTTACAAAACCGTGCTTAACGATGACGGAATGCCTCGGCTGAGAATTTCTAAGTTTTATCGCAATGCTTTGCGTGGCGCCGACTCCTCTGAGACAAAGAAATACGTCACTGAAAAACTCAACTCGGCCGCTTGGTTAATCAGAAGTATCGACCAGAGACAGAAAACAATCGTTAAAGTGACCGAGAGCATTATTAAATTCCAGCGAGACTTCTTGGATTTGGGTGTCGAGCGTCTCAAACCGCTCATTCTTAAAGATGTCGCCGATGACATCGGCATGCATGAATCCACAGTGAGCCGAGTGACGACGAATAAATATGTTCATACGCCGCAAGGTATGTTCGAACTCAAGTACTTCTTCAACTCCTCTATTCAGGGCGAGCAAGGAGACCTTGCAAGCGAAGCGGTTAAAAGTAAGATTCGGCAACTTGTGGCGGCCGAACCCCCAAAGAAACCTTTATCTGACCAAAAGCTCGTTAATCTCTTGAAAGAAGAAGGCGTCACAATTGCGCGGAGAACCGTTGCGAAATATCGAGAAGCAATGAATATTCTTCCTAGCTCTAAACGAAAGCGCTTGTTTTAACCAATCGAATTCAGACGCCTGGCGAAGGACCAACCTGAACATGCAGATCACCGATTTTCTTGATATCCGCGCCATCGAAGATGACTTAAGCGCCTCGAGCAAACCGGGCGTGATTCGGGAATTGGTTGGCTTGGCGCTCAAAATTAATCCAGATCTCGACCCGAACCTGCTCGTTGAAACCCTCACTCGACGTGAAAAGCTTCAAAGCACAGGGATCGGCAATGGGGTGGCCATGCCCCATGGCCGAACAGAAATCGTAGAGAAAATAATTGGATGCATTGGGCGCAGCAAAGCGGGCGTCGACTTTCATAGTTTGGATGGGCAACCCACCCACCTTTTCTTTACGCTCTTCATCCCAGAAGCGGCAGAAGGGCTGCATCTAAAAGCCCTTGCCCGTCTGTCACGACTGCTCAAAAGTCCTGGCTTTAGAGAGCAGCTTCTGGCCGCTGCAGACGCCGATGCCATCTATCAGATCGTTGTGGCCGAAGATGCCAAACTTTGAAGGGCCCCGATGAATCAATTACGGGCAACGACCGAGATCAGTATAAGTGAGCTAGCAACGCTTCCAAATTTTCGAGTGATTGCGGGCGGTCCAAGGGGATTTTCAAGAACCATCGGAACGCCGAAAGTGCAGCGTGTCGGCCTCTCGCTCATAGGGCATCTCGACAACTTGGTTAGAACCCGAATTCAACTGCTTGGTCGTACGGAGATGAGCTATCTGGCCAAGCAAGACCCCGCTCAACGAACACAATTGTTTCAAACGCTATGTGAAGCAGACATTCCGGCGATTGTGATCACAGCGGGCGAAGACATTCCACACGAGATTATCGATGTCTGCGATAAATTTGGGGTCGCACTGCTCGCAACGGATCAGGAGTCCACGGTTGCGACTGACGAACTGAATCAAATCTTATCCTCTTGGTATGCACCTAGAGAGGTTCGACATGCGGCCTTGGTCGACGTTCATGGCGTCGGTGTTCTCTTACTTGGGAAAAGTGGCATCGGGAAAAGTGAAATTGCACTCGAACTGATTTCTCGTGGCCACCGCCTCGTTGCAGATGACGTTGTCATCTGTGAGAAAACAGGCGGTAACACAGTTGTCGGTCACAGTCCCAAGCTCACGCGGCACCACATGGAAATCAGGGGACTTGGTATCATTAATATCAAGGATCTGTATGGTGTGGCTGCGGTCAGGGCCAGAAAGCGGATTGAATTGGCTGTCGAACTCGTGGAATGGGACGACTTGAACGAAATTGACCGTTTGGGATTAGAACAGAAACGAGTCGAATTTTCAGAAGTCAGCGTACCGTTTATCAGCCTTCCAGTGAGGCCAGGACGCTCACTCAGTCTGATCATTGAGGTTGCTGCGAGAAATCGACTTTTACAGGAACAAGGAACACATTCTGCTCGTGCCTTTGCGATGCAGTTAAGTGAACATATCGAACAGGCTGAAGAAAATTGGACCGACCCACCGTCCATGGCATCGGAGGAACCCGATGAGTGACGAAATAACACAACCCAATCTACGCCTAATGGTGATCACAGGATTGAGTGGTTCGGGCATTTCCACTGCGAGTCATGCCCTCGAGGACCTTGGTTTTTTCTGTGTCGACAACCTACCACCGCCATTGCTACCAAAGTTGATCGATCTGGCACGCGGCAGCGATAAGTTCGACCGGCTGGCCATCGGTTTAGACGCCCGAAATGTGGAAGATGTTGAAGGCTCTCTGCAAATTTTGAACAACCTCCGAAAAGAAGACGTAGATATCGAAATCGTCTATCTGGAGGCAAGCGATGACGTCTTACTCCGACGTTTTAGTGTGTCCCGACGGCCTCATCCATTAGGGCGTTATGGGCTCCCAATTGCGGAAGCAATTCAAACAGAACGTTTAATCATGCATCCCATCAGGGAGCGTGCGTCGAGGATTCTAGATTCGTCGGATCTGAACGTTCATGAATGCAAAAGATTAATCCAGTCGTTCGCAACAGGTGGTCAGCCCAGAGATCTCTTTGTTTCGTTAATGAGCTTCGGCTTTCGCTATGGGGTACCAAGCGAGGCTGACGTCGTCTGGGATGTACGCTTTTTACCGAATCCGCACTTTATCGATGAGTTGAGACCACAGACGGGACTCGATAAGCCTGTACAAGAGTACGTGTATGGGCAACCGGAAACCGAACAGTTTTTAGAACATTTCCTCAGATTGGTTGACGTGACTCTTCCTGCTTATGAAAACGAGGGAAAGAGTCATCTGACGATCGCAATCGGATGTACGGGTGGCAAACACCGTTCGGTCGCTCTGACCGAGCGAATCACTGCACACTTGCGATTTGGTGGACGTGATCCGAAGATTCGGCATCGCGATGTAGCAAAGGAGTCATCATGATTGGCGTCGTAGTCTGCACACATTCGAATTTGGCACCCGCCCTAATGGATGCGGCAACCATGATTTTAGGGCCGTTTGAGAACAGCGCATCTGTCATGGTTCAACCGGGTGACAGCGGCGAGAAAATTGTCGACGACTTGACAACTGCAATCAAATCCGTAGAGCGAGGCTCGGGCACCATCGTTCTCTGCGATATGTTTGGCGGCACGCCATCCAACGTCAGCCTCTCCTTGCTCAGTCAAGACATCGAGGTCGTAACAGGGGTCAATTTACCCATGCTACTCAAATTGTTTACATGTCGGGATAAGGCGCTGAGTGATGTGGCTAAACTCATTCAATCACATGGACGCGATAATATCCTGGTCGCAGGCGCGATGATGCGAGCATCCGGAAACACTTGATGAGTATTTTCTATCGGATAGACAATCGACTCGTCCACGGTCAAATTATCTCGACCTGGATGCCTCATTTGAGAATTCGACACTTTGTAATTGCGAATGATGCGGTCCCGGAAAATTCATTGCGAATGACCATGTTTAGGATGGCGATTCCTACCGAACACGACTTCACCGCTTTATCCATAAAAAACGCTGCACCCTTTCTCAATGCGCATCGAAATTCAACTGAGTCTATGCTGGTATTACTTGAATCCATATCAGACGCAGAAGCCCTGTTCGACGCCGGACATCCGTTCCCAAGCCTCAATATTGGCAATATTCACCATGCCTCGGGCAAAGATCAAATTACCAACGCCGTCTTTTTAAACCATAATGAACAAACAAAGCTGCGTTCGCTGCTAGACCGTGGCGTGAGTATAAACATCCAAACGCTCCCAAATGAGACTCCAACCGACCTCAGACGCGTTTTGGGGGTCCAGTAGGTGGTCGACTTTTCGCTCGACCTGGCCCTTGTCGCAGGCGTGAGCGGACTACTCAGTCTCGACCGAAGGGCCGCTTTTCAATTCATGGCGTCACAACCCTTAGTCGCAGTGTCTCTGCTTGGCTTTATCTTTAACGAAACTGCCCTGGGCTTGATGTTAGGCGCGTACCTGCAGCTTTTATGGATGTCCTGCGTTCTGTTTGGTTCAAATGTGCCCCGAAACGATACGCTCGCATCGGTCACCATCGCGGGTGCTGTGTTCTTATACGGACGCCATGTCGGCGAGATCGATCCTGCAATTTGGTGTCTGGCGATATTAATTGGCGCGCCAATCTGCATTGCTGGCCAATGGCTGGATATCAAACTCGACCATCTGAATCTTGGACTCGCGACGCAAGCAGATGAGGCGGCCCAAACCGGAGATACGAGAAAAATTGCTTTCCTGATCTTCCTCGCGCTGATTCGAACTTTCTTTGCAAATTCTTCCGCAACAGCGGTTTTCACCGCGTCTATGCTCTACCTTTTGACAGGGCTTCAAGGGGTATTGACGGCCAATTGGACCGATGTTCTTGGTGTGATTGGACTCTATTTAATTCCGTCCCTTGGAATTGCTGTTGCGCTGTCAATGTTGAGGCACCGACGAGGAATTGTACTCGCGTCCATTACGTTTGCCGTCGTCGCAGCCATTTTGACTCAAGGCTATTCAGCGTGATGACGGGGTCTCAGAATAAAGCAAACGCCATCAGCTCATGGATCTTATTTCGAGTCCTGTGGCGAAGCTTTTTCATCCAGGCGGCTTCGAATTTTGAACGCATGCAGAATGTTGGAGTCTGTTTCTGTATGACCCCTGCGTTGAGAGCGCTCTATTCTGGGGATGATCTCAACAACGCTTTGAAACGACATCTCCAATTTTTTAATACGCATCCGTATATGTCCGGCGCTCTCATTGGAGCCTCGATTAGAATCGAAGAAGACATCGCCAATGGCATTCGCCACCCAGACGATGTGTGTAACTTTAAGCGCTATATGATGGGTCCAATGGCCGCTATTGGAGACAGTTTTTTCTGGGCAAGCCTGAGGCCTTTCGCGGCGGCGTGGGCGGTCATGGGTGTGCTGAGCGGCATCCTGTGGGCCCCCATTGGCTTTCTGGTTTTATTTAATTTGTGTCATCTCGGTTTGCGCACCTTCGGACTTTTTTATGGTTATCGCGATGGCGAGCAAATTTGCGAACGGATACACCGACTTGGACTGGTCAGAATTGCAGATCGTACCCACTATTTAGCGGCTCTGTTTCTAGGAGCGACGGCAGCGATTTTTGCAGATCGTGCCATGCATTCGCAATTTAAATTGGCCGATGGCGTTGAGCCATTCCTGCTCTTTTCGATGATGCTGATCTTCCTACTGGGCCTCAAAAGAAGCCTATCAATGGTCTCACTCCTCTATATCGCCGCTTTCGGTACAGCATCATTGGTCATGTTCTTAAATTCAGCGTTCCCCATAATGTGAAAGTGGTAGATGTATGACAGAGGTCATTAAAGAGTTACGAATTGTGAATCGATTGGGGCTGCATGCACGTGCGGCCGCGACACTCGTTCGAGTCACGAGTCAATTCACCTGCGATATCAAGATCGAGAAGGGTAACTTCACAGTCGATGCAAAATCTATTTTGGGCATGATGACCCTCGCAGCAGGCATGGGATCAACGGTCAGAGTCAGCTGCAGCGGTGAAGACGCGTCCGCTGCTGCCGAAGCAATAGAACAGTGCATCAACAACCGTTTTGGGGAAGAAGAGTGACGGACGGCCACCTCATTGAGCAAACACCAACACGCTTGGTGGGCCTAGGCGTCTCTCCTGGCTACGCAATTGGACGTGCCCATTTTGTCGATCGAAAGAAGATAAAGGTACCCCATCGACATCTTGAACAATCAGATATCGAGTCAGAAGTTCAGCGCTTTCAGGACGCAATTTCTCGATCCGAGCAACAACTCAAGTCTCTCAAAAATCGATTCCAAAGTCAGGGTCAAGAGCATGACCTGATCCTAGAAGCCCATACGATGATGCTCCGAGACGATATGCTCATCAAGGGAACGGAACAACTCATCAGAGAACAGGCTTTGAACGCCGAGTGGGCCCTCCAGAAAGTTGTGAGGGGGATCAAGAAAATTTTCGACAACATTGATGACGAGTATTTCAAAGAGAGGCGGGCCGACATCGGATTTGTTGCTGATCGGCTTCTCCGAAACCTTCTGGGTAAGGACGAGCCAACCTTGGCCAACATCAAACCCGATAGCATTGTTGTCGCACACGACTTATCACCAGCAGATACCGCTCAAATGCTTAATTCATCGGTTCTGGGCTTTGTCACCGAAGTCGGTGGACGCACCAGTCATACGGCGATCATGGCTCGTTCTCTGGAATTGCCGGCCGTCATCGCAATCGACGAGCTAACTGAGTATGTCGGCACAGGCGATCTATTGGTTGTCGATGGCTCCAATGGACGCGTTCACATCAATCCCTCCCAAAAAGAGCTCAAACGATATCAAGACCGTCAAGCAACATACGAAGCTGAAAAGGCTAAGTTAAATGCCGTTAAGCAGGGTTTTGCCCAGACCAAAGACGGTCATCGAATTCTGATCAACGGAAATATCGAACTCCCAGCAGAAACAAACATCGTCATCGAGCACGGAGCTGAAGGTGTTGGCCTGTACCGAACCGAATTCCTGTACATGAATCGGTCGAGTCTGCCGAGCGAAGACGAGCAATATGAAAGCTACCGAGACGTCGTGGAGAAGGCATTGCCCGGCCATGCAACCATTCGAACGCTCGACCTTGGTGGTGATAAGCTAGCCGATTTCATCCGCGTTGAATCGGAAGATAATCCGGTGATGGGGTTGAGAGCCGTTCGTTTCTGCCTCATGCATCCCGACATCTTTAGGGTGCAAGCTCGCGCCTTACTACGGGCCAGTATACATGGCGAATTGAGGGTCATGGTCCCGCTCATATCCCGGTTGGACGAGGTCCGCGCAATCAAATCGGTTTTTCGACAATGTCGACGCGAACTTGAAGGCGAAGGGGTACCCATAGCCAATGATATTCCATTTGGAATTATGATCGAGGTCCCATCGGCGGCCTTGATCGCACAACATCTCGCACGTGAAGTTGACTTCTTTTCAATTGGAACCAATGACCTCGTTCAGTACACGTTGGCGGTCGATCGCGGCAATCCGCACGTCGCCAGGCTTTATGCGCCAATGCATCCCGCCATGTTGAGCCTGATCAGTATCATTGTCGGTGCTGCACGCGGTGCTTGCATCGACGTGTCCATGTGTGGAGAAATGGCTGGAGATCCGCTGTGCTTGCCTATCGTCATTGGATTAGGACTAAAAAACCTCTCTATGAACGCGACAAGTATTCCATTGATCAAGGCCATGGTCCGACACATATCTGTGTCAGAATGCGAAAATTTAGTTAATGAGATCTTGGAATTAAATACAGCAGAGAGTATTGAAACCGCGGTCCGATGGCGATTGAGAGAAATGCTGACAGGCACGCCATGTGAACCCATGCTCGATGCATTATTCGATGATCCGTCAATGATCGGTGAATTAGAAGACTATTGAGTCTCTATGCGCTTCGCTCACGAGAGTTGACAATTGAGCTTTATTCGGATAGTTTACTTCGCCCGTAGCGGCGTGGGCTTGCGCGGCTGACGATGGATAGTGATAACAGGAGACGACAATGGGGACTAGACCCGCGAAAATTGCCGGCCGTGGCCGGGATGCCGGTAAAACAAAGATATGCCCTCAGGCGGGTTGCAACAGCGTAGCGATGACCGCTGTTAAGTTTGTTAGACAAACTCAACCAAGCGGTATTTTTTGGCTCTGCGACAAGTGTGGTCACGAGCAACCAACTCGCTGAACATAGCCACATACGCAAGATCAAACCTACCAAACAAAATGCGGCGTTCCCTTAACCGGGTCCTGCTGGATTCGTGCTGAAGAACAAAAAAAGAATCTAGGAGTTCTACCGTGTCAGGTAAACGAGTGCATTTTGTCTCACTAGGATGTCCTAAAAACCGCGTCGATACGGAAACCATGTTGGCCGGGCTTTCCGATGAGGGTTGCTCGATGACGCCCAGCGCGGATGATGCGGATATCGTCGTGGTAAATACCTGCGCTTTCGTCGAAGACGCTAAAGTCGAGAGTATTGAGACAATACTAGAGATGGCTCAACGAAAAGATGACGGCCAGATCGAAAAGCTGGTTGTCACTGGTTGTTTGGCGCAGCGCTATCCGGAAGAACTGGCGTCGGAGATGCCTGAGGTCGACCATTTCGTTGGGACCAACGACCTGACTCTGGTGACGGAAATTCTCGATGGACGGACAGGTGGACGGATCTCTGTGGGTAATCCCGATCGCCGAGATTTCAATTGGGATGCGCCACGCTATAACTCCATGGGTGGACACACAGCCTACCTCAAGGTAGCCGAAGGATGCTCAAATACATGTGCATTCTGCATTATCCCAACCCTACGTGGACCACAGAGAAGCCGAGGCGTCGAGTCGGTCGTGCGCGAAGCAACCCAACTCGCTGAACAAGGTGTTGTCGAGTTCAATCTCATCGCTCAAGACCTGACAGCATGGGGTTACGATTTGAAGCCGCGTCAAAACCTAACTCATTTACTGCGCGCTCTCGTCGAAGTCGATGGAATACGCTGGATCAGACTGATGTATGCGTATCCCCGCTCTTTTCCAAAAGGTTTGGTCGAATTGATGGCGACAGAAGATAAGATCGTGCCGTATTTGGATATGCCTCTTCAGCATATTTCTGACTCGGTTTTGAAGGGGATGAAACGCGGCACACGGGGCGAAGCTATCCGAAAAAGGGTCAGCGAGCTAAGGGATGCTATTCCGGACATTTGTATGCGAACGACAATGCTCGTGGGCTATCCAGGTGAGACTGATGACGATTTCGAAGAGCTTTTAGAGTTTGTCAAAGAGTCAAAGTTTGAGCGACTAGGCGCCTTCGCCTATAGCCGAGAAGAAGGGACGCCTTCCTACGAACTCGACCAACAACTCGACGAAAATACAAAAGCAGCTCGCCTTGATCGTCTCATGTTCGAACAGCGGTCAATCGCACGAAATCATAATCAAAATATGGTCGGACGTGAGGTTGAGGTCTTAGTTGAAAAGCGCAGCGAAGAATCGGAGCTTGTTTGGATTGGTCGAACCCAGTTCCAGGCACCAGAAATTGATGGAATCACATATCTCGGCTCATCAGATGATGTGAAGCCTGGCCAAATTGTTCGGGCGATTGTAACCCAGTCTACAGACTACGATCTGGTCGCTGAACCTGTCTAATTTCGCGAAAAGCAAATTCAGTTAGCCGCGCCGTCGATAACACGCACTCCTTTTGGAACTATAAATTCAAAGGCCCTGTCCGGAATATTCGTGTTTTGTATCACTTTTTTGAAGACCAACCTGTTTTCATTACCCACGGGGTCGATCACGACACTTTCTACGACAGAAAAATCACTCTTGCGTACGGTGAGCATTACGGATTTGTAGTTGACCTCGCTTTTTTTAGGGACGAGCTGCACGGTGTAAGACTCAGCCTGCTTAGGTTGCTCGATAAGTCGCGCATTAAATTCCGTTCTGAGTTCACCCCGACCACTCATGAAAGTCAGAGCGACGGGCAGCTGCGAATGATTCAGGTCCTGTTTAAAGACTTGTGCATCTGTGGGTTGGTAAACCCATAGAACTGAGCCATCTGATACAAATACCTGTGGCACGGGCTTTTTGTAGTCCCAGCGCATTCGACTTGGTTTTTTAAAAAACACCTTTCCCGATTTGGACTGTTTTCTACCCATTTGAGTATAGACATAAGTCTGTTCAAACTCGGCCTTTAAATCACGCGCATCGCGATAAAAACTCTGTATCCCATCGACTACGTCATCGACGGAGTTTACCGGTTTAGGATTAGATTTTACCACCGTCTCCAAGCCCCGACCGGCCTGTCCTGTCCCGCTTTGTTCATCCGAGTCTTTTGAGGATGGTTTTAAATTTGCCTTTATTCCTGGATCTCCATCGCTTGGTTGAGCCCATGCCATGCTGAAAGAAAGTACGAGTATCAAGCAATATACAGAGTTCCGAATGGTCTGATTCATGAGCGTTTCCTAAGGGAGCTAGTCTATTTTGCCGACGCAAACCAGGTCTTCACATTCACGTAGACCCAAAAAAACCGAACCGTGTCATGATTGACACACTCGCCCAGCTCAGATAGAGTGTCACAAATGTCACACAGGTACGGAGTTCCAAAATGGCATCTAATTCAATGGATGACAATCAAGGA
>MDTC01022109.1_pt1 | contig 30240 bp, 29 predicted proteins | sample 811181 | NCBI WGS metagenome assembly MDTC01 (sample SAMN05326644, study PRJNA326480) | marine metagenome | isolation source: seawater | place: Pacific Ocean: North | collected 2011 | reverse complement strand
TTAATGAATAACCTCCAGTATCAAAAGTAACTCCTTTGCCAACGAAAGCTAAAGGTTTAGAATTATTTTTTGCTCCATTCCATTCCATTGTTACAAGATATGATCCTCTTATACTTCCCATGCCTACGCCAAGCAAAGCATTCATACCAAGTTTTTTCATTTTTTTTTCATCATATATATTTATTTTCAAGCCATCTTTTTTAAGAGAACTTAACCTTTTAGCATATTCATCTGGATGTAAAACATTTCCAGGTTCAGAAACTAAATCTCTTGCGTAAAAAGTTCCTTCCTCCAAGGCTTTAAATTTTAATTGGATTTGAGATGAAGGTTTATTTTTACTTCCTACTACATTTATAGAGATAGTTCTTGTTTCCTTTTTTGTTTTATATTTATTAAATTTATAAGATTTTAATTTCAATCCATGAAGAAAATAACCTATGAAATTCTCTTGTTTACTAATTAAGCTATCTGAGTTTATAAAATATTCACTATTCTTTCCGTAATTTATACGCCCATAAAATTCAGAGCCTAAATTTTCTATATCAAAACTTTTTAAATCTTTTTTTATAGAGATCAAAACTATCTTTTTTTTTGAATTTACCTCAAAAACAAACATATTTTTTTTTAACTCACTAGTTTTCAACAGATCATTTATGTAAGAAAACTCAGAGTTAGAAAGATATTTTTTAAGACTATTAATATTGAATTTTTCATCTGTGAATAAGACAAGATTTGCTGAAGTTTTGCTTGATGTTGTTTTAAGATAATTGATTTTAATAGACATAAATTTTTTTAATACTTTCTGGTAAGTTTAGATGGTATATATGTACAATTATATCAGATTTCAATGGACAATTAATCATACTGTACTATCATAGGTTGAGTTTTAATTAAAGTTGCATTAATTATATACATCAAATTCTGATGCTAAAAAACAAAATTTATAGATACGTTGCAGGTGAAGTTTTTAAAACATTTTTTACTGTTTTATTTGCTTTTACAGCTATAGCATGGACTGTAAGGGCAGTTAGCTTCTTAGATTTGGTAGTCGAGGATGGACACTCTATGCGAATCTACATGTTATTTTCATTTTTTAATTTGTCTAATATAATAACAAAGTTTATTCCTTTATCTTTTTTATTGGCTTTAACTATGTCTATCATTAAATTTGAGAGGCAAAATGAGTTAATAATATTATGGACTAATGGTCTTAATAAAATAAAAATTGTAAATTTATTTTTTGGTATATCTTTTTTAATTTTAATTTTACAATTAACTTTAGCGACATTTATTACTCCTAATGCACTTAATAAATCAAGATCATTGGTAAGATTATCTAGTTTAGAGTCGATTACTTCAGCCGTTAAACCAAATGATTTTAGTGATACATTTAGAGATATAACAATTTATGTAGGTAATATAAATGATCAAAATATTATGGAAGATGTATTTATACGGGATGACTCAAACAAATTTGCTAGAATTACTCAAACAGAAAATAAAGAAAGTAGCAATACAACTATAGTTGCAAAAAAAGGTTACATGTTAAATAAAAAATTAGTTCTCCATGATGGCGTAATTCAGTCTTTAGATTTAGATAAAAAGATAAATAATATTAATTTTGATAATACAGAACTAAATATAGATGCTTTAGCGGCTAATACGATTACAGATCCCAAACTTCAAGAAACTCCAACAAGTTTTTTATTAAGTTGTTTAAACTTAGAAAAATATTTTCCTACGAAACAACTATGTCCTAATGTTAGTATTAATTCACAAATAGTTGAGATCCTTTCTCGAAGAATAGGAATGCCTTTATATATACCTATAGTTTCATTAATTTGTTCATTTTTGCTAATATCTAGAAAAAATTTTAAATTGAAATTTTTGGATAAATATTTTTATTGTATAATAGCTTTTATAATTTTAGTTTTAGCAGAAGTACTAGTAAGATTTTCTGGTTTTTCTGAATTAAATACACTTTTATATTTTATCATTCCAATTTTAATTATGCCTATTTTATATTTAATTTTAATTCAGAAATTTACCTATGAGGAAATCCGTTCATGAATAGAATAATTAATAGATATTTAATAGTTGGATTTCTAAAAACGATTACGAATGTTATCTTAGCTTTTCTATTATTAGGAATTATTTTGAGTTTTTTTGAAGAAATCGAATTTTTTAAAAATTTAAATGTTGGCATCAAATTACCTATAGTTCTTACTTTGATGTTTTTACCTAATCTTGTGATTAAACTTCTTCCTTTTATTATTTTTATTGCTTCCATGATATATGTAATTTCTCTTAGATCTAATTCTGATTTAGTTTCGCTTAAGGTTTTTGGATATTCAAATTTAAAAATTGTTTCTATATTGTCAACAACAACTTTTTTTTTATCGATTTTTATTATTTTTGTAATAAATCCAGTGACTGCATCTATGATCAAATACTATGAAACAACCAAAGCAAAATATTCTCGAGATACAGATCATTTAGTTTCAATCAATAAAAATGGTTTATGGATAAAAGATATTGAAGACAATAAATTAAGAATTACAACTGCAAAAAAAATAGAAGAAAATTATTTATCAGATGTAACAATTTACATTATCAATAAGAATAATAAACTGACTGAAAGAATTGAAACTAAAAGTATTAATATAGAAAGTTTCGACTGGGCCGTTAAAAAAGCCACAGTTTATTCATTCAAAAATGGGCCAGTAGAGATTAATGAGAAAGAAAATTTAATTTTGAAATCCTCATATAATGTGGAAAAACTTAAAAATATTTATAAAAATTTAGATACAATCTCTTTTTTGAGCTTAATTACAGAGTATGATCAACTTTTAGAAAGGGGATATACTAAAAAATTATTGAGTGAAAAATTGCACTTTTTTATGTCTTTGCCATTTTTTTTAATTTTGATGGTAGTTTTAGCGTCCATTTTTACTATAGGAACTATGAATAGAAAACAAAATTTATACTTTGTTTTTATTTCTATAATAACATGTGCAACTATTTATTACTTTAAAGATTTATCAATTGCACTAGCACAAACTAACAAAATGTCTCTTGAGTTATCGATATGGGTACCTGTGATAGCTTTATCTCTTTTTTGTTCAATCGGGATTCTCCAAATAAATGAAAAATAAATTTATCTTTTTCATAATAATATTTTTTTTTATTTTTTAATAGTAACTTGCTTTCTGTAGAAGAATTAGAAATCAATGCTAATACAATAACTGTTGAGAAAGATACTAAAATTATTCTTCTTAAAGGAAATGTTACAGCTATCGACAGTGAAAATAATAAAGTTTTTACTGAGTCTGCAAAATATAATAAATCTAAAGGCATCTTTAATACCATTGGTTTTACAAAATTAGTAACAGCTGAAGGTTACGAATTTTTTTCAGAAAATATTTATTTTGATAATATTAAAAAAATTATCTCTTCTTCAAACGATACTAAGGTAGTCGATGTAGATAATAATCAAATATTTTTGAAAACATTTAATTACTTAATTAATGATAATTTAATTTTATCAAAAGATGATGTAAAAATTTTAGATATCAACAAAAATGAATATAATTTCTCTGAATTATATATTAACGAAAAAGATAAGAAAATTGTTGGATCGGATGTAAAATTTAATTTAAATCAGGACGACTTAAAAGTAGTTAAAACAAATACACCTAGACTATATTCAAATACAGTAACAATTGATGGTGATCAAACTCAATTTCAAAAAGGAGTGTTCACTTATTGTAAAATAAGAGAAAAAAACAAGTGCCCTCCATGGATAATTCAATCAAAAAAAATAAAGCATGATGCTACAAAAAAAACTATTTATTATGATAAAGCAACTTTAAAAATATACGATTTTCCGATATTTTTTTTCCCAAAGTTTTCTCATCCTGACCCGACTGTAAAAAGAAGATCTGGATTTTTATTACCTTCTTTTATTAACACCTCAAATTTAGGATCCGGTGTTAATATTCCTTACTATTATACACTTGGAAAAGATAAAGACTTTACTTTTACACCTAGAATTTATGGAGAGGAAAATCCCTTGTTCGTAGGCGAGTATAGACAAGATTTTAAAAACTCTTTTTTAATTACAGATTTTGGTTGGACAAAGGGATACAAAAAAAATACTCAGAATAAATTTACAGGTTCAAATACGCATTTATTTTCAAAATTTAATTATAATTTTTTAAATGAAGATTCAAAATTTAATAACCTAGATTTTAAAATTGAAAAAGTTTCAAACGATACCTATCTTAAAACTTACAAAGTTAACTCTGAATTAGTTAATAATGATATTAATGTTTTAGAAAATGCTATAACTCATAACTATCAAAATGAAGATCTTTTTATCGGCACTTCATTTAGCATGTTTGATGATCTAACAATTACAGACAATAATAAATATGAATACTTATTACCTTATGCCAGATTGAGTAAAAATTTATTAAGAAGTGAAAAATACGGATCTTTTGATTTGAACTCAAAATTAAGAGTTAAGAACTACGATATAGATAAGCAAACTGAATTTTTTGTAAATGATATTAATTGGAAATCAAAAAAGTGGATATCTGACGTTGGAATAGAGAGTAGATTCGAAAGTATATTAAAATCTGTCAATTATAATGCAGATGAAACCGAGGAATACAAAAATAAAGACAAAAACTCTGAGTTATCAGGAGCCTTGGGATTATTATTTAAATATCCTCTTTTTAAGGAGAATACTAATAAAGACATTTATAATCAGTTTACTCCTAAATTCTTTGCTAGATACGCTCCTGGCCATATGAGAAAATTAAAGCCTGAAAGTAGTTCTTTAACTTATGGAAATTTATATGACCTTAATAAAACTTCAGATATTGATGTAGTAGAAAAGGGATTAAGCGCAACCTTAGGGTTTGAATACAAAAAAAATAAATTAAATAAAGATAAATCTTTGGGAGAAAACATTTCATCTTTCTCAATCGGTCAAGTTATAAATGAAAAAGAAAATCATGAGTTATCTTCAAAGTCGTCTCTAGATCAAAGGTTTTCAGATGTTGTTGGTGAAGCTAATTTTAAAATAAATCAAGGTTTAAATTTTAAGTATGATTTTGCTCTTGATCAAAATTTTGAAGATATAAATTATAGTGAAGTAGGTTTAAACTATGACCTTAATAATACAAAATTTAATATAGGATATTTAGAAGAAAAAGATCACAGAGGAAATCAAGAATATATAAAATCTGAAATAACCTTAAATTTTCAAGATTCAAATGCTTTATCATTCTCAACTAAAAGAAATTTACTAAGTAATTCTGCAGAATTTTATAATTTTAGCTATGACTATATAAATGATTGTTTAAAAGCTGGATTAGTCTTTAGAAGAGAGTTCTACACTGATAGAGATCTGGAGCCAGAAAATTCTTTAATGTTTAGAATTACAATTGTACCTTTCGGGCAAGTGGATGGACCAAAATATTTCAAATGAAGATAACAAATAAAATTAACATTATATTAATTCTCTTATTTTTTTCTTTTGAAACGGTAAAAGCAAAAATAAATAATGATATAATAGTTAAGGTAGGCAATAATATAATTACATCTATTGATTTAGAAAATGAAGTTAAAACTTTATTATTCATAAATAAAAAACCTTTGAGTCAAAGTAATATCAATGCAATTCAAAAAATTGCTATTAAAAATCTCATAACTCAAATAATTAAAAAAAATGAAATAGAAAAATATGACATAACTGAATATAATAGCAATGATTTAGAAAATTACTTAAGTAATATTTCAAAGCTTTTAAACATACCTAGAAATGAACTTAAAAAATATTTTACAATAAATAATCTAGACTATAATCATTTTATAATTACTCAAAAAACTTCTTTAAAATGGAATACACTAATTTATAGTTTCTATAGAAATCAAATTAATATTAATACTGTAGAAGTAGAAAATGATTTAGAAAAAAAATTAAAAGATACTAATGATAAAAAAGAATATAATTTAGCAGAAATAGAGGTTCCAATTACAAAAGATATTAATAAAACTGTAAATAGTATTTATGAAGATATTGAAATAAATAATTTTTATGAAGTAGCTAAAAAGATAAGTATATCCCCTAGTGCTTTAGATGGAGGAAAAATTGGTTGGTTTTCTGAAGATATCCTGTCTTCAATTTATAAAAGTGCAATTCAAAATCTTAAAAATGGTGAAATTTCAAAACCTATAAAGGGCCAAGAATCAATTATTATATTAAAACTCATTAATACCAAAATTGTTAAAAATGATAAAAGAAATATAGAACAAATCAAAGATGAAATAGTAAAAAATAAAAAAATAAAAAAATTAGAATTATTTTCTAAGTCTCATTATACAAAATTATATAATTCTACTTTAATAAGTTATAATGATAAATAAAATTGCAATAATTGCTGGTGAGTCGAATAGCATTAACTCTGAAATAGTTTCTAAGTGTTGGAAAAAATTGAAAAAAAAAAGAAATAAAATTTTTTTAGTTGGTAGCTACCTTCTAATAAAAAATCAATTAAAGATAATTAAAATTAATGTACCTCTAAAGAGAATAAAAAATATAAACAATAATATATCTTCTAGTTTTTTGCATATCTTAGATGTCCCTGTAAATTTTAAAAATCCATTCAAATTAAACAAAAAAGATAATGCTAAGTATGTTCAAAAGTGTATAGATATAGGAGACAATTTAGCAAAATATAATAAAAAAATTGGTTTTATAAATTGTGCAATAAATAAAAATAATGTTCCTGCCCTACAAAAGCTTGGTGTTACAGAATATTTAGCAAGAAAAAGTCTTAAAAAAATTACTGAAGTCATGATGATATATAACGAAAAATTAGCCGTTGTTCCACTTACCACTCATATTAGTGTAAAACATGTTGCAAAAAAAATTAGTAAAAAATTAATCAAAGATAAAATTATAACTTTAGATAAGTGTTATAAAAAAATTTTGAAAAAAAAACCAAATATAGCTATTCTTGGCTTGAACCCTCATAATGATGAATATCGTAAATATTCAGAAGAAGAAAAAATTATTATACCGTCTATTAATAATTTAAAGAAAATTGGTATAAAGGTTAAAGGGCCTTTTCCTGCTGATACTGCCTTTGGCCATAAAAATATAAAAATGTTTGATGTAATAGTTGGAATGTACCACGATCAAGTACTGGCCCCCTTCAAGGCTCTTTATAAATTTAACGCAATCAATATAACTTTAGGTTTAAATTATATTAGGGTTTCTCCTGATCATGGAGTCGCTTCTGATATTATAAAAAGAAATAAAGCTGATCCTAAAAGTTTAATAAAATGTATTAATTTTATCTGCAAAACCAAATTATGATAAATCCAAAAAAGTCTCTAGGTCAAAATTTTTTAATAGATCAAAACGTAGTAAAAAAAATTTTGTCCTTTGTAAAAGTTGAGAACAATAATATTATAGAAATAGGGCCAGGTACAGGCAGTCTTACTAACAAAATAATTAAAAATAATCCGAAAAGCTTAATTCTCATAGAGAAAGATTTTAATTTATTTAAAAAAATCAAACAAAAATACAGAGATGAAAAAAATCTTTCAATAATAAATGATGATATTTTAAAATTCGACTTAGAAGAAAAAATAAAAAATAATTCAACTATAATTGGAAATTTACCCTATAATATTTCATCACAAATTTTAATTAAATTAATAAGTTTTAATCATTGGCCTCCTAAGTACAAAAGATTGATACTAATGTTTCAAAAAGAAGTAGCAGATAAACTTATCGCAAAGTTTAATACCTCAAAATATGGTCGGCTCACAATAATTTCAAATTATAGACTTAAAGTAATTAACCATTTTAATGTCTCTAAAAATTGTTTTTTCCCAAAACCAAAAGTAGAGTCAACTGTATTAATTTTTGAACCAATCAAAAATACAAAGTATAATTTTAAAAATATAAAAAACTTAGAACTTATTACTCATGAATTTTTTTCTAAAAGAAGAAAAATGATTAATAAAGTTTTTAAAAAGTTATTTTTAGATTATGAAAAGGTTGCAAAAAAACTTAATATTAATTTAAATGTTCGTCCTATAAAACTTAATGAAGATAAATTTTATAAAATTGTAAAATTTTATGAGAGTCAAAAATTTATTTAAGCAAAATCTTTTTATTTTTTTTGCTAAGAATAATTTTTTCTATTTGCTTAAAGCAGTTATCTAAATTATCATTAATCACAATATAATCATACTCATTCCAATGAAGTATATCCTTTTCATAAGATTTTAATCTTTTTTCAATAATGTCCTTTTGATCTTGATTTCTTTGAGTTAACCTATCTTTTAATTCTTTTTTATCGGGAGGTAAGATAAATATTTTAGTTAAATTCAATTCTTCGAATTTTGATAATTGTTGTGTGCCTTGCCAATCAATATCAAATATTATGTCACTTTTATTCTTAATTATATTTTTAACAGATTTTTTAGATGTTCCATAATAATTATCAAATATTTTCGCATATTCATAAAACTCATTTTTTTTAATTAAATCTTCAAATCCTTTTTTATCTACAAAAAAATAATCTACTCCTTCAACTTCATTCGGTCTAGGTTTTCTAGTCGTATGCGAGACTGAAATTTTAAAGCTTTGATATTTTTGTTGAATTTTTTTTGTGAGTGTTGTTTTTCCTGCACCCGATGGGGATGAGAGTATTATCATGATACTGTCATCACTGGTATTCATTAATTTAAAAAATTAATAATTATTGAGCTGATTTTGACTCAATAAATTTAATTGCATCACCTACGGTTAGTATTTTTTCTGCTTCGCTATCAGATATCTCTGAGCCAAATTCTTCTTCAAAAGCCATAACAAGTTCAACTGTGTCAAGACTGTCTGCTCCTAAATCATCTATAAAGCTTGCTTCATCTACAACCTTTTGTTCATCCACCCCTAAGTGGTCTGCAACTATTTTTTTAACTTTTTCATTTATTTCTTTAGACATTTAAATCCTATTTTATTTCTGATTTATTTTGTTATTAAATTATTATTAATGATTGTCAAGCCATATACATACCACCATTAACATGTATGGTTTCACCAGTTATGTAATTGGACATATCAGAAGCTAAAAAAGCCACGCTGTTAGATACATCTTCTCCTGTACCAAGGTCTCCAGAAGGTATCTTACTAATTAACGACTGTTTAAAGTCTTCATTAATTTTATCTGTCATATCAGTCTTAATAAAACCAGGTGAAATACAGTTTATATTGATTTTCTTCTTAGCGTATTCAAGGGCTAAACTTTTTGAAAGACCAATTACCCCTGCTTTTGAAGCGGCATAATTTGCCTGCCCTAAATTACCTGTATGTCCGACTATAGAAGTTATATTAATAATTTTTCCTTGTTTATTTTTTAACATCTTTTTTATTGCAAATTTACACATTAGGAAAGTTGATGATAAGTTTACATCAATAACTTTTTTCCAATTATCTTCAGTCAATCTTATAGAAAGATTATCTAAGGCTAAGCCTGCATTGTTGACCAATACATCTAATCCACCTAAGCTTGAATGACAAGTATTTATAAAATTTTCAATTTCTAAATGTTTTTCTAAATTAAATTTTTCAATCTTTATATTTGTAAATTTTTTTTTAAGTTTATCTAACTTTTCTTGATTTGTGCCTGTCGCTAATACAATTGACCCAAGATCAGTAAACTTTTGAACTAAACTAAAACCTATACCACCAGTAGCTCCTGTGATTAAAATTTTTTTATTTTTAAGATTCATTTATTAAATTCTTAATATCATTAATTGTGTTAATACTAAAGGATTTAGTATTTGGGCTTATTCTTTTAATTAAACCAGATAACACTTTACCGGGACCTATTTCAATAAATTCTTGAATATTATCTTTAATCATAAAATTCATACTTTCTCTCCATCTTACTTTTGAGTATATTTGTTCAAATAATAATCTTTTTATATCATCTGATTTCTTATTAGGCTCAGCTGTTACATTTGTAACTATTTCAAACTTAGGGTCGCTAAAGCTGATTGAGTTAATTTTTTCTTTCATTTTTTCTGCTGCTGGTTTCATTAAACTTGAATGAAATGGAGCACTAACTGGAAGTACTATTGATTTTTTTTTGTTCTCCTTACAAATTTTTTGTAATTCTTTAATTTTTTTTATATTTCCACTAACTATTGTTTGTCCTTGAGCGTTATCATTAGCCACTTCACAAATACCTTCTAGATTTATTTTTAAAATTAATGAATTTATTTCTTCTATGTTTGATCCTAGTATTGCTAACATGCCTCCTTCTCCTGCTGGCACTGCTTCTTGCATAGATTTACCTCTTTCGAACAACAAATATAGCGAGTCACTAAAATTTAAGGAATTTGAACATAAAAGTGCACTATACTCTCCCAAAGAGTGTCCGGCAAAATATTTTACTTGCTCAAAATTATAATTAAATTCATTCTTTAATATTGAAAAAATGCTGAAACTTACAATTAAAATTGCTGGTTGAGTATTCTGAGTTAATTTTAAATCAGAGTCAGGGCCTTCAAGTATTATTTTAGAAATCTTAAAATTTAAAATATCATCTGCTTCTTTAAAAATTTTTTTGACTTTTTCAAATTTGTTATAAAATTCAGAACCCATACCTACTATCTGAGAACCCTGTCCTGGAAATAAAAAAGCTTTCATTTTAAAGTATTTATTTATTAAATTATTACTATTGAAAAGGCTTATTTATAATAGTATAAAACCGATCTTTAAATAAAAAAATAGGTTTTTAAATCAAAAATGAACTTTTACGAGCATACTTTAGTAGCAAAACAAGATCTTTCTACTGTAGAAATTGACGAAATCCAAAATAAATATAACGATATTATCAATACCTCTGCTGGAAAAGTGATAAAAATTGAAAAGTGGGGTCTGTTAAGTTTTGCAAGAAAAAGTAAGAATTACCACAAAGGTTTTTATATCCATTATAAATTTGAAGGTAATGCAAAAACTTTAGAGGAAATAAAAAAAAGTATAAATATAGATAGTTCTGTAATTAAACATTTAACAGTAAAATATAAAAAACTTGATCTAGATAAAGAGTACTTTAACAAAGAGGAAAATAAAAATGAAAAGAAAAAATAGAAAAAATTTTAAAAGACCTCAAAATCCTTTAAACAAATTAAGTTTATTTCAAAAACAAGATAATAGATTTTCAAAAAAATGCCCTCTATCTGTTAAAGATGCTCCAGTAATTGATTATAAAAATATTAAGCTTTTAAAGAGATATATTTCAGATACAGATAAAATATTGCCTTCTAGGATAACTTCTGTTTCCCAAGGAAAACAAAAAAAACTTACAAATGAAATTAAAAAAGCAAAAATTTTAGGATTAATTTAAAATGCAAGTTATTCTTTTAGAAAATATAATTAAATTAGGCAAAATTGGTGACCTTGTAAAAGTAAAAAATGGATATGGGAGAAATTTTTTACTTAAAAGTGGAAAGGCGCTTAGAGCTAATAAAGAGAATATTGAATTAGTTAATAAGAAAAAAGATGAATTAAATAAAAAAAATAATAAAATTAAAGAGAGTTTTAAGGAAATAGCTCTAAAAATAAATAATAAAGTGTTAAAATTTAAAAAAGAAGCAAAAGATAACGGTGATTTATTTGGGTCTATAAAGCCTAAGGAAGTGTCTAATTCTTTTATGGAAACTCTTAAAGTTGAAGTATCACCTTCCCAAATTGATCTACTTCAAGAAATTAATAAAATAGGCAAATATAAGATAAAAATAAATTTGTACTCTGAAGTCTCTGCAAGTGTAAGTTTAATAGTAGAAAAAACTGACTCTAAATAACTCAAACTCCTTTTCCACAGCTTAAAAAAAACGGTGTGTAACTTTTTATTTTAATTAGTGTTTTTTTTAGTAAATTGATGCGTGGAAAATATAAAGTTAGAAAATAATAAAATTTCGGAAATAAAATTACCTTCTAATTTAGAAGCTGAACAGGCCTTGATAGGTTCGGTTTTGGTAAACAATGATATTATAGATGAAATTTCAAATATTACTGAATATAATCAATTTTTTGATCCCATACATAAAAAAATATTTTCTGTAATTGAAAATTTAAATAATAAAGGAATGATTGCTAATCCTATTACCTTAAAGAATTATTTTGAAAACGAAAACAGTTTAAAAGATGTTGGTGGAGTAGAATATTTAGTTAAACTAACTAGATTTTCTTCATCTGTAAAGCAAGCAATTGACTATGCAAAAGTTATTCATGAAATGTATGTTAGAAGAGAATTAATAACTATCTCAGATAATATTGCCTCTGATTCTAAAGACGATGAATTAAACAAAACAGGTGAAAATATAATAGAAGACGCAGAACAATCTCTTTTTCAGCTAGCAGAAAGAGGGAATTTTTCACAATCTTATATAAAGTTTAATCAGGCTTTAGATCAAACTATTGAAATGGCAACTCTTGCAATGAAAAGTGACAGAGGTATTGTTGGTGTGCCTACTGGTCTTACTGATTTAGACGAAAAGCTTGGAGGTTTACATAAATCAGATTTAGTTATTATTGCTGGTCGACCTTCTATGGGTAAAACAGCCTTGGCAACTAATATTGCCTATAATGCTGCAAAAAGTATTTATGAAAATAATGAAAAAACTTCAGTGGCTTTTTTTTCTCTAGAAATGTCATCAGAACAGCTATCAACTCGAATACTATCAGAACAAGCAAGAATTCAATCTAACGACATAAGAAGAGGTAAAGCTACAGAAGAACAAATAAATAGATATATTGATGTATCGAGAAAAATATATGATCTGCCTTTGTTTATAGATGAAACGCCTGCAATTTCCATTTCAGCGTTAAGTAATAGAGCCAGAAGAATGAAAAGATTATTTGGACTTAATTTAATTGTTGTAGATTATATTCAGTTAATGAGAACAAGCTCAAAAAGGTTTGATGGTAGAGTGCAAGAAATTTCAGAAATTACTCAAGGGCTAAAAGCTTTAGCTAAAGAACTGAGTGTACCTGTAGTAGCTTTATCTCAGCTGTCTAGGGCAGTTGAACAAAGGGATGATAAAATTCCTCAATTAGCAGATTTAAGAGAATCAGGATCAATTGAGCAAGATGCAGATGTTGTTATGTTTGTTTATAGAGAACAATATTATCTTGAGAGAAAACAACCGAAACTAGGATCTATTGAACATGCCGAATGGCAGTCAAAAATGAACGATATAAATGGTTTAGCAGATATAATAATAGGGAAACAAAGACATGGTCCTACTGGTAACGTCCAGGTAGAATTTGAAGGAGCTTATACAAAATTTAGAGATTTGAAGAAAAATTAATCAATTGTTTTATCTTTAGTAATTCAATATATCTGAACTAGGTTCATGATAAGCAAAATTTATAAAAAAATTGTAATTGACTATTCTAAGCTTACTCTTTCTTTAATATTTTTAACTTTAATTTTCTTTTTATATCATTCAAAAAATTTTAATTTAGATGCCTCTTCAGATGCATTACTTCTTGAAGGTGATAAAGATCTTAAATACTTAAGAGAAGTAAATGAAAGATATGGATCAAAAGATTTTTTAATTTTAACCTACTCACCTTCTCTGAGTTTTGAGGAGGAAGAAACAATAATTAATTTACAACTTTTAAAATCAAAAATAGAAAAGCTATCTTGGGTTGAAGATGTCATTACTATTATAGATGTCCCCCTTCTGAAAAGTTCAGATGAAAGCTTAATGGATAGATTAAAAAATTATAAAACTCTTGCCCATCCTGAGATAAATAAAAAAAGAGGTTTTAACGAAATACTGAACAGTCCTATTTACCAAGATTATGTAATTAGTAAAGATGGTAAGACCTCTGGTATTGTTGTTTATTTGAAAGAAGACAAGAAGTTAAAAGAATTTATTAAAACAAAAAATAGATACTACGATCAGTCGTTAAATTCCTCTATTAGTAAATTAGAAAAAAAAAAATATAAATCGTTTATAAAAGAATACGAAAATTATAAAAATTTATACAATCAAAGAAATCATCAAAATATAAATGAAATTAGAGAGTTAATAAACAAATATGCTGAGAATGCAAAAATTCATCTTGGAGGAATTCCAATGATTGCAGATGATATGATGACTTATATTAAAAATGATATTGTAGTTTTTGGTATAGGAGTTTTTTTATTTATTGTTGCTACTTTATGGTTTGTTTTTAGAAATATAAAATGGGTTGTAATGCCTCTATTAGGATGTTCGATTTCTGTATCAATCATGGTTGGTTTATTAGGTATGCTAGGATGGAAAGTAACAGTAATATCATCAAACTTTATAGCTCTCATGTTAATACTTAATATGGCAATGAATATTCATTTAACAGTAAGATTTTTACAATTAAAAAAAGAATTTAAAGAATTAACTAAATCAGAAGCAGTTATAGAGGCTAGTAAAAAAATGTTTCTACCAATACTTTACACTGTATTAACAACCATATGTGCATTTTTATCACTTATTTTTAGCGGTATAAAACCTATCATAGACTTTGGGTGGATGATGACGCTTGGGCTTATAGTCTCTATTATTGTAACGTTTCTTTTGTTGCCTTCTTTGTTGAATATTTATTCTGAAGAAGATGATATTAATGTAAAAGACTCGAAAAAATCTTTGATAACTTCCGCGTTAGCAAACTTCTCAAAAAAATATACTAAGATTATATTTACTTGTTCTATTTTAGTGTTTGTTTTGAGTGTATATGGAATATCAAAATTACAAGTAGAAAATAGTTTTATTAATTATTTTGATGAGGAAACTGAAATATATAGAGGTATGAAAAAAATAGATGATGAATTAGGGGGGACAACAACTTTAGACGTTATATTAAAATTTCCCTCTAAAAATAAAAAAGTAATAGAAGAAGAAGATGAATTTTCAGATTGGGAAGAAGATGAAAATAATGAAGATAAATCGACATACTGGTTTACAAGAGATAAAATTGATAAAATTTTAAAAGTCCATGACTATTTAGACTCACTCCCTGAAATTGGTAAAGTTTTATCTTTTGGATCCATAATAAGAGTTGCTGAAGATTTAAATAAAAAGCAATTACAAACATTAGAAATAGCTGTGCTGTATAAGAAAATACCTGAAGAAATTAAAGGTAATATTATTTCACCTTACATATCAGTTGAGGAAGATGAAGCTAGGATAAGTGTAAGAATAAGAGACTCACTAAAAGATTTAAGACGTAATGATTTAATAAATAAAATTAAGGAAGAATTAAATACTAAAATTGGGTTAAACAAAGAAGATTATAAATTAGCTGGAGTTGTAATATTATTTAATAATTTGTTACAAAGTTTATTCAAATCTCAAATTCTTACTCTAGGTGTTGTGATGCTTGGAATTTCATTAATGTTTTTTATTCTCTTTAGAAATATAATTATTTCTATAATTGGTGTAACTCCTAATTTTATTGCTGCTTTTTTTATTTTAGGCATCATAGGTATGCTAGGTATTCCTTTAGATATGATGACAATTACAATTGCAGCAATAACTATTGGTATAGCAGTAGATAATAGTATTCATTATATTTATAGATTTAAAGAAGAATTTAAAAAAATTCAGAATTATAATTTAACTATTGACAGATGTCATAACACAGTAGGTATAGCAATACTCAATACATCTATTACTATAGTTTTCGGATTTTCTATTTTAGTTCTTTCAAATTTTATTCCTACGATATATTTTGGAGTTTTTACAGGTCTTGCTATGCTGTTAGCACTTATATCAGTTCTTACTTTGCTGCCTAAACTTATACAAGTTCTTAAACCTTTTGGAAAAGAAGCTAGTATTTAAATGACTGAAAATTTTATAGATTTTTTTACAAAAAGTTTAAATATATTTGATCTAATTTTTTTTATAATCATGCTTTATTTTATTGTTCAATGTTTTTTAAAAGGTTTTTCTTTAAGCTTTATATCTTTTATGAAATGGGTGTTAGCTCTAATAATTACAATTATTTTAGTTCCAAAATTTCAACCCTGGGTATCAGAATATATAAATTCAGGTTTTATAAATAATGTTGGATTGGGAGCAGTTATATTTATTCTTTCTTTATTTGTAACTATACTAATTGGTAAATCATTAAGCAGAGCGGTTACCTGGACAGGTGTAGGCTCTATAGACAAATCATTTGGCTTAATTTTTGGTTTCTTTAAGGGCTATATTGTTACAGTTTGTCTGTTCACAATTTTTAATTGGTTTTATCCTTATCAAAATTGGGGTATATCAGCTGATAAGGCTTTATCTTTTGACATAGTAAAAAAAGGTAGTGAAATATTAATCGAAGAATTTCCAAGTAATGAAGATTTTATAGATACGAAAGAAAAAATTGAAAAAATATAAATCTGACAAACCTAGAGAAGAATGTGGAATATTTGGAATTTCCAATCATAATGATGCTTCGACTCTTGTGGCGCTAGGTCTACATGCTCTTCAACATAGGGGTCAGGAAGGATGTGGTATAGTTTCTTATGATGGAAAGAATTATCACTCAGAAAAAAGACAGGGTTTAGTCGGAGATCACTTCACCAAAAGTAATGTAATAGAAAAACTTCCTGGAAATTTTGCAATAGGACACAACCGTTATTCTACAACAGGAGAAACATCTTTAAGAAACATTCAACCTTTTTTTGCTGATTTACATAGTGGAGGTTTAAGTATTGCGCATAATGGAAACTTAACTAATGCAATTTCCTTAAGAGATGGACTCGTTCAAAATGGAGCAATATTTAGAACAACAAGTGATACTGAGACGATAGTTCAATTAATTGCAATTTCAAAAAGAACAAAGATGATAGATAAAATTATAGATGTTCTTTTTCAAATACAAGGTGGATATGCATTGGTAATAATGACAAATAAAAAGTTAATTGGAATAAGAGATCCTTTCGGCATTAGGCCTCTTGTAATTGGAAAACTTAAAGAGTCATATATTTTTGCATCTGAAACATGTGCTCTTGACATTGTAGGAGCAAAATTTGTAAGAGAAGTTGAAAACGGAGAAATTGTAACAATAGAAGATAAAAAACTGACAAGCACAAAACCATTTCCAGAAAAAAAATCAAGACCCTGTGTATTTGAGTATATTTATTTTGCTAGACCTGACAGTATAATAAATGGTCAATGTGCTTACGAATATAGGAAGAAATTTGGTGAAGAACTTGCTAAAGAATCTGATACTGATGCTGACATAATAGTTCCAGTACCTGACTCTGGAGTTCCTGCGGCAATAGGGTACTCTCAATTTACGAATAAAAAATTTGAATTAGGTCTTATTCGAAACCATTACGTGGGCAGAACTTTTATAGAGCCAACTCAAAATATAAGAAGTTTAGGTGTAAAATTGAAATTAAGTTCAACGAAAAGTACTTTAAAAAACAAATCAATTATATTAATAGATGACTCTCTTGTTAGAGGAACAACTTGTTTCAAAATAGTAAAAATGCTTTATGACGCTGGAGCGAAAGAAGTCCATGTAAGAATTGCTTGTCCTGAAATACTTTTTCCAGATTTTTATGGCGTAGATATGCCAACGAAGAAAGAATTATTAGCTCATAAAATGTCAAATCAAGAAATGTGTGAATATATAAAAGCAAAATCTCTTAAATTTTTAAGTTTAAATGGATTATACAAAGCATTAGGAGAAAATAAGAGAAACTCAAGCTACCCTCAATTTAGTGACCATTATTTTACCGGCGAATATCCAGTAAAACCATCAGATATTTTAGGAGAGGGAAAAGTTACTCAGTTATCTCTATTAAGTGGAAAGTCAAATAATTAATTAAATATATAGAGTTTTAAATCTTTATCTAATAAATAAAGATTATTTTTTGCAAAAGCGGGACCTCCTATAACTTTTTTAGATAAAAGTTTTTTAAAACTTAAAACATTTCCATTTTTAATGTCTAAAATAGATGAATGCCCAGAGCTATGAATTAAAAAAATTTTATTATCAATTATATAGTTATAATCTATTGTACTAGTTGATTTTAATAAATTTTTATTTTTATTAATTTGATTAAGTAAGCTTCTTGCCCAAATTACTTTACCTGTATTAATATCTAGACAAACAGCAAAATTATTTGAAGTAGTAAAAAAAATATTATTATTAGTTAAAATTGGTTTAGTTTTGATTGCAAAAGTTTTTGTCCAAATATTTGATCCTGATAACTTGTCTACATTAAATATCATCTTTCCTGCAACTATTACTATATTATTTGTATTTAGAATCATTGGTAATCCAAAAAAAATATTTGTATCGTCTTGAGGGTTGAACAAATTGAAGTTTGAAACCCATTTTACTGAATTACTTATATAATCTACAGCATATAATGAACCACTAGTATTATAAAAGTATAAATTATTTTCATCTAAAGCAATATTATTAATAAACTCAGATTTTAGAAGAGTTCCTTCAGTTAACAAAGACCAATTTTTATTACCATTTTTTGCATTTATTGAAAAAATCGTATTATCTTGATTAGCTAAAAATATTTGACCCTTCATATATTTTAAATTTGATCTAAAAGGAATGCCAAAATTCTTAGCCCAAATTATTTTTTGATCTTCTATATTTATTGCATAAATATAACCAAGATTATCAGCTATATAAATGGTATTGTTGTTAATAATAAGAAATAATTCTTTTTCTAAACTTTTGTATTTTTTTTTGTAAAAATTATATTTAAAAATTTTTTTTTTTTGTGAAGGAGAATAGATATATATATTTCCTTTATTATCAGAAGAAATAACATTATCTTTATAAACTAATAAATTTTTTTTTTTATTATTATTTTTTACGAATAAATCATCTAGCTTTTTTTTATGAATTAAAATTTGTTTGATGTCTAAATTAACATTTCCCTCATTATTTGATGAATTATAGTATTCTTCTAACCAGTTTTGGATAGTATTTGTATCGTTTAAAGTAATTTTTATTTTTTTTTGGTTAAAAACTTCATTTGAGGATATTTCACTTTCTTTAAAAACACTATCATATTTATCTTGCTTTAAAGCTTTCTTTCTTTTTTCTAATTCTTCAGTCCATATTCCAGATTTATTATCAAAAGAACAGCATGAAATTAAAACTAATGTTGCAAAAAGTATTAATATTTTATTCATAAAATTATAAATTACTTTTTAATAATCTTTTATATTCTTCTGATTTATTTTTTTCACCTTTCATATCAAAAAATCTTATCATTAAATTAATTGCTTCATATCTCCAGATAGATTTTGAATTAATAATTGGATTTAAAATTTCTAAAATTTTACTTTCATTTTCAAAACCAGATATAAAGATTGCTTTTTTGATTTTAATCAGATCTTTATCTTCTTGTAAAATTTTATTATTTTTCAACACTTCTTCAAATAATATTATTATTTTATCATTATTTTTTTCAAGATCTTCTTCGATAATCATATAGAGTGATAGTGGAGAATAAATTTTATGATTTTCTTCTATAAGTTTTAAAAGAATTTTTTTACTTTCCTCTGGCTGTTTATTTGTTATAAGAATTTTGGCTTTATTAAAATTTTCTGATATAAGTAAATCGTTATTCTTTTTATTACTTTCAATTATAAAAAAATATGAAATTAATAATATTAAAACAATAAAAATACCAATTAAAATTTTCTTTTTTGACTCTATAAACTTAGTAAATTCTCTTAATCTATTTACTTGTTTTACTTCTTGATTGTCCATAAATTAATAACTATTTATTTTTTTTGGAAACTTTTTTGTAATTACTTCATTTCTATATTTTTGAATACACTTTTCAATTATTTTATTTAGATTAATGTATTTTTTAACAAATTTTGCATTAAAATCTCCAAGGCCTAAAATGTCATCCGTCACTAATATCTGTCCATCACAGTAGCGGGATGATCCGATTCCGATTGTTGGTATTTTTAAAATACTTGATATTTTTTTTGATGCTTTTGAGGAAATGCATTCTAATACTATTGAAAAGGCTCCTGCTTTTTGTATCTTAATAGCTTGATTTATGATTTTTTTTTCACTGGATTTTGAATTTCCTTCAACTTTAAATTTTTTTTTAAATTGAGGTGTAAAACCTATATGTCCCATGACAGGAATTTTTGATTTAACTAAATTTTCAATAATATGATAATTATAATTGTTATTTTCAATTTTTACAGCATCACATCTTGATCTTTTTAAAATTTTTCTTGCATTTTGAACTGCTTGTTTTGAATTATTGTATGAACCGTATGGCATATCAACAATACATAGAGATTTTTTTATAACTTTTTTTACGCTTTTTGCATGTTCACTCATAATATCTATAGTAACATTTCGAGTATTTGTCATTCCATATAAAACATTAGCTAAAGAATCCCCTACTAAAATAATATCACAATACTTATCAAGTATTTTGGACATATTTGATGAATAGGCTGTCAAGCAGACAATTTTTATTATATTTTTTTTTTTTATTATCTCTCTAATCTTTTTTTTCATAATATGAATTGTTATTATAAGGAGTTAATCAAAGCAAGTAAGAAAGGAGTTTGCTTTATTCTAATTCAATAGTACTGGGCGGCTTTGAGGTAATATCATAAACAACTCTATTAATTCCCGACACGCCATTAATAATCTTATTTGAAATATTATCTAAAAATGATTTAGGAAAATTGAAATAATCTGCCGACATTCCATCTTTAGAAATAACAGCTCGTAGTAAGCAAGTGTACTGATAAGTTCTGCTGTCGCCCATAACTCCAACTGTTTTTACTGGAAGAAGAGCTGCATAGGCCTGCCAGATCTTATGGTATAAATTTTCTTTAAATAATTCATTTATAAAAATATGATCAGCTTCTTGTAAAATTTTTACTTTTTTTTCATTAACTTCGCCAATAATTCTTATAGCAAGACCTGGTCCTGGAAATGGGTGCCTATTATTTATTTTATTTATTAAATTTAATGATTTTCCAAGAACTCTAACTTCATCTTTAAACATTTCTTTTAATGGCTCAATTAATTTCAAATTCATTTTTTTTGGTAGCCCCCCAACATTATGATGGGATTTGATTTTTGAAGTTTTGCTACCTGTCGATGATCGACTTTCGATTATATCTGGGTATAAAGTACCTTGGGCCAGATATTTAACGTTCTTGAATTTCTTAGCTTCTTTCTCAAATATTTTAATAAACAATTTACCTATAATTTTTCTTTTTTGTTCGGGATCAAAAATATTTTTTAATTTATTAAAATAAATCTTGGATGCATCAATGAGTTTAACATTTAAATTATATTTATGTTTATATATTTTATAAATTTCTTTTAATTCATTTTTCCTCATTAAGCCTGTATCAACCATAATACACTTAAGATTTTTTTTAATCGCTCTATTAACTAATAAAGCTACGACGCTACTATCTACTCCACCGGATAAAGCACAAATTACTTTATCATTTTTTACATAATCTTTAATTTCTTTTATTATTTTTATTTTCTCATTTTTAACCTGCCAATTCTTTTTAATATTACAAATTGAAAAAATGAAATTTTTGAAAATAATTTTACCGTTAATAGTGTGAGTAATTTCTGGATGAAATTGAATACCATAGATTTTATTTTTTTTATCTTCAATGATCGTATATTTTGATTTTGCCGTCGAAGCAATTGTTTTGAAATTTAAAGGAAGTTTAACAACTGCATCTTGATGGCTCATCCAAACGTTTGAAAATTTTTTTTTGAAAAATTTTTTTGTTAAGACAGACTTATTTATACTTTTTAAAGACGCTCTTCCAAATTCTCTTTTTTTAATATTAGAATTAACTTGGCCACCTAAAGTTTTTGCTATCAATTGGAGTCCATAACATATTCCTAAAATGGGTATTTTTCTTTTAAAAATATTAGTAGGTATTCTTTTAAAACCTATATTTTTTACAGTATCAGGTCCTCCAGTGAAAATTATTCCTTTAATATTTATAAAATTCTTATTCTTGTAAAATTCATTTATGCTTAGTATTTCAGAAAATACACCAAGTTCTCTAACTCTTCTTGCGATAAGTTTTGTAACTTGAGATCCACAGTCAACAATAATAATTTTATCTTTACTATCATAAGTGCTCATTTACTGTTCTATTGAATTTTTTAATTTAGAGTTCAATTCTTTACTGGATGAACATAGCTTTTTACAAACTTTTGTTAAGGTTTTAATAAGCTCTTCTACTTTTTCAAAATTAGACTGTCTTATCTTGAGTAGTGCTAGCATATATACAGCTTCTTCATTTTTAGGATTTAATAAAATAACTGTATTTAAATTATCCTCCTCAAGATCAACTTTTTTTTCAGATTTAAATATTTTCGCTAAATAAAGATAGGATTTTTCATTCTTTGGATTAAATACTATATCTTTTTGAAATTGAAATTTTGCATTAACAAATTCTTTTTTATCAAAAAATATTTTTCCAGTATCAAAATAGCTAGTCTCAGCGATAGTTTTACTATGGAAGGTTATAAAACAAAATGCAATTAATATAATTAGTTTAATTTTTTTCATAATTTATAGTTAGTTGTATTTTTAATCATTTCTACACTATGCACCATACTTTCATAAAAACCGGCTTTTGTAATCTTAATAAACTTTGCATTTTTGTTAATTGATTTTATATTTTTTGCTCCAATATATCCCATGGAAGATCTGAGGCCCCCTTGTAACTGGTAAATAATCTTAGACATTGAACCTTTAAATTCAACTTTACCTTCTACACCTTCTGCTACAAATTTAGTTTTATCTTTAAAATTTTTCTGAAAATATCTATTCGAAGAGCCTGATGACATCGCTCCTATTGAACCCATTCCTCTATATGATTTATAATATTTTTTTTTAATTTTAATTTTTTTTCCAGGGCTCTCTTCCGTTCCTGCGAAAATGGAACCCATCATAATGCAATCTGCGCCTGCTGCTAGTGCTTTAGCGATATCTCCAGAAAACTTAATACCTCCGTCTGAAATAATCTTAATTTTTTTATTTTTTAAAACTTTTTTTACTTCTAAAATTGCAGTAATTTGAGGCACACCAATACCAGCTATCATTCTTGTCGTACAAATTGATCCAGGGCCAATGCCAACTTTTAAAATATCTGCTCCTGCATTGTAAAGTTTTTTTGCTGCTTCTTTTGAAGCAATGTTTCCAACGCATACAGGAATTTTTGTTATTTTTTTTATTTTTGAAAGAGTTTTTAAAACTTTTAAACTATGGCCATGAGCCGTATCTAAAACTATTAAATCTACTCCACTATCAATAATTGATTTTGCTCTTATGACATCGTCACTGCTTGTGCCTACAGCAGCTCCTGTTAATAAATTTAATTTTTTAACTTTTAATATTTCTTTACTTTGTTTTTTTATACTTAAGTTTCGGTGAATGACTCCTAAGCCTCCTGCTTTAGCTATTGCTATTGCCATTTTGGACTCAGTAACAGTATCCATAGCCGAGGAAATAAAAGGAACTTTTAAGTTTATTTTTCTTGATAAGCTTATGTTTAAATTTGTTTCTGAAGGAAGGACAGATGAATACTTAGGTACAAGTAAGACATCGTCAAATGTTAGTGCTTCGTTTATACGTTCCATATTAACTTATAAACAATTTATTTTTTTTATAAAGCTTTTAATAAACTACAATGTATATAAGTTTCTCTAGATTCGCTCTTACTAGATTTTGGTTTAAAAAACTCAACATTATTGAACTTTTCTTTCGCTAATTTTTTTACCTCTAAAAATTCATCTCCCATAAATAGCTTTGAGATCAAAATTCCTTTATTTTTTAATAAATTTGTTGAAAAATTTATCACCTCTAAGCACAAGAGATTCGTTCTTATACAATCCAAACTTTTGTTTCCTGTAGTATTAGCAGCCATATCAGATATGATTACGTCTAGTTTTCCATTTACATTCTTTAATATTATATCCTTTGTTTTTTCATGAAAAAAATCAAGTTTAAAAAATTTTACGTTTTTAATAGTTTTCATGTCTTTTATATCTATGGATATTATTTTCCCAGCTTTTATGTTCTGACTAGCTACTTGAGACCAACCCCCGGGGCTAGAACCAATATCTAGTAATGTAGAATTTTTTTTTAGAAAACTATATTTTTTATTTAATTCAATTAATTTAAATGCTGATCTTGATCTATAGCCTAAAACTTTTGATTTTTTAAAGTATTGATCTCTATGTTTTTTTATTATCCAACTTCTACTTTTTCTATTTCTTTTTGAGCTTTTCATTACAAAACATCTTCGTGATCTTCCTCAATAATTAAATCAGAAAATTTTTTTTTATACTGAAAATAAATAAATGAACTTATGGGAATAAATAATAAATAAATTAAACCTAAAACTAATAATGTTTCAAATGTAAAAAAAAGTAAAGAAACAAAGGTAACTCCTATTAATAATAAAATAAAAATTGTTAATTTAGGTTGAATTGATATTTTTTTCAATGATAGCGTTGGAATTTTACTAATCATTAAAAAAGCAATTAAAATAATAAAATAAGGAGTCCACTGAATTATATTATAATTAATTTTAAAATTTGACAAAGAGTATATTAATGGAAGTAATATTAAAATACCAGCTGCTGGTGATGGTATTCCTTCAAAAAAATTTACTTTCCAAGTTTCATGTGAATTTACTTTTGTCAAATTAAATCTTGCAAGTCTTAATACACAACATACAGAATAAACTAATGTTACTGCCCATCCAACTTTTCCATAATTTTTTAACTCCCAAAAATACATAATAAATGCTGGCGCAATACCAAAACTTACAAAATCAGTAAGCGAGTCAAGTTCTTTTCCAAATTCTGATGTTCCTTTTATTAATCTTGCAATTCTTCCATCTAAAGCATCAAGGGCTGCAGCAAATAATATAAATATTATTGAAAGAGTATAATTTTGATCAATAGCAAATTTTATCGAACTTATACCTAAACAAACTCCTCCTAAAGTTAAAATATTTGGTAATATATATCTAGTTTTCTTTGAAGAGATTATTTTAAACTTTTTATTTTCTTGCATTAATTTTCAGCTATTAAACTTTCACCTGCAATAACATTTTGTCCTTTTTTTATTAAAAGTTTTTTTTTATTTAAATAAACATCAACCCTGCTTCCAAACCTTATCATTCCTATTCTTTCACCTTGTTTTAAGTTTTGATCTTTTTTTACTTCACATACTATTCTTCTTGCTATTAAACCAGCTATTTGCACAATAATTATTTCTTCACCAGAGTTTGTTGTTATTTTAAAAAAATTTCTTTCATTTTCTTCACTAGCTTTGTCTAAAGAGGCATTTAAAAATTTTCCGGGTTTATAAAAAATTTCACTTATTTTTCCTTCTACAGGTGTTCTGTTTACATGGCAGTTAAATACATTCATAAATATACTAACTTTAGTATATATTTTTTTTTCTAAACCTAACTCCGAAGGACCTTGTACCTCTGAAATATTAGATATCAATCCATCTGCTGGACTAACTAAAAACCTACTATCATTTATTGGAAATCTTTCTGGATCTCTAAAAAAGTAGTAAACCCAGATTGTTGTAATGACCAATAAAAAACCTATCGTCTTGGACAATAAAAGCCCAAAAAAAGTGATGATTACTGAAATGGCTAAAAATTTATACCCTTCATTATGTATTTTTGGAAAAATGTTATTTAACATATTATAAGTTTGATAATTTTTTATTAATATGTATAAAAATCTGACTTAATCAATTTATTTTTTTTTATGGCCAAAATTAAGGTAAAAAACCCAGTAGTTGAGCTAGATGGTGACGAAATGACAAGAATAATTTGGTCATTTATCAAGGATAAACTCATAAAGCCATACTTAGATATTGATCTAAAATACTATGATTTAGGGATGGAAAGTAGAGATAAATCTAATGATCAAATTACAATAGACTGTGCTAGAGCTATACAGAAATATGGTGCTGGTGTAAAATGTGCAACCATTACTCCTGACGAATCTAGAGTTAAAGAATTTAATTTAAAAAAAATGTGGAGATCTCCTAATGGTACGATTAGAAATATAGTCGGTGGCACAATTTTTAGAGAACCTATAATTTGCAAAAATGTTCCTCGATTAGTACCTCACTGGACTGATAGTGTTATTGTAGGAAGACATGCTTTTGGAGATCAATATAAAGCGACAGATTTCAAAGTTCCAGGTAAAGGAAAAATGACGGTCAAATGGGAGTCTGAAAGTGGTAAAGAAAAAATTGAACATGAAGTTTTCAACTTCGATGGACCCGGTATAGCACTTTCAATGTACAATTTAGATAGTTCTATAAAAGATTTTGCAAGAGCATGTTTAAACTATGGTCTTGTTAGAAAATGGCCAGTTTACTTTTCATCAAAAAATACAATCTTAAAAGCATACGATGGAAGATTTAAAGACATATTTGAAGAAGTGTTTCAAAAAGAATTTAAAAATAAATTTGATAAATCTGGAATAACTTATGAACATAGATTAATCGATGATATGGTTGCTTGCGCAATGAAATGGAGTGGAAAATACATTTGGGCCTGTAAAAACTATGATGGAGATGTTCAATCTGATACTGTAGCGCAAGGTTATGGATCCTTGGGTTTAATGACAAGTGTACTTAGAACACCTGATGGAAAAATAGCGGAAGCAGAAGCCGCTCATGGTACTGTGACAAGGCATTATAGACAGCACCAAGCAGGCAAAGAAACCTCTACAAATCCTATAGCTTCTATTTTTGCATGGACTAGGGGATTGTCTCATAGAGGAAACCTTGATGGAAACCAAGAGTTAATCAAATTTGCTGAAACTCTTGAAAAAGTTTGTATAGAAACAGTTGAAAGCGGGTATATGACTAAAGATTTAGCAATTTTAATCAGTAAAGATCAAAAATTTTTAACAACAAATCAATTTTTAGAGTCGATAGACTCTAACCTAAAAAAAAAACTTAATTAATTTCCTTTAATATTTTATTAAAAGCATCGTCAATTTTATTTTTATCTTCTCCTCCTGCTTGAGCAAAATCTTTTCTACCACCCCCTCCTTTGCCACCTAAAATTTCTGAGGCAATTTTTACAAGTTTTACTGCGTCAAACTTAGATGTTAAATCAGGTGTAATCCCAATAGCTACGCCAACTTTACCTTCAAAATTACAAACTGCTACAATGATACCTTTCTTTATTTCTTTTTTGCCCTGGTCTATGACTTGTCTAAGAGCATAAGTTGGAAGATCTTTAATTTTTTGTAGTCTTATCTTTATACCGTTTCTAAATTCATCATTTATTATGTTTAATTTTTTATCTACTAATATTATTTTAACAATTTCATCTTTTAATTGTTTGGTCAAAATTTTTATTTTTTCTTCATTTGTTAAACTATTACTAATCTTTGGTTTTACTTTAATTTTTTTAAATTCTTTCATTAGACGATCTAATTCATCCAAAGATTTTTTTGTCACTTTTATCTCATTTAATTTTTGATTTTTTAAAAATTTTTCTAGTTGTGAAGCTCTTAAAGCTTCTACTCTTCTTACTCCAGATGCAATTGATGACTGGCTAATCACTCTAAACTTTCCAACCTCCTTTGTATTTTTTACATGGGTTCCACCACACAACTCTGTGGAAAAGAAACCATTGTTTTCTTTTCCCATAAATACTACTCTGACTTCCTCCCCATACTTTTCTCCAAAAAGTGCTAAAGCTCCCATATTTACTGCTTGTTTAGGGGTCATTATTCTTGTCTGTACTTCTGTTGAACCTTCTACAATTTCATTTACAATTTTATTAATTTTAGACATTTCTTCCTCTTCGATAGGTTTATTGTGACTAAAATCAAACCGTAATCTTTCTGGGGACACTAATGATCCTTTTTGAGTTACATGTTTACCTAAAGTTCTTCTCAGAGACTCATGTAATAAATGAGTTGCAGAATGATTAGCCTTAGAGTTGTTTCTTTTTTCAATATCTACTTCAAGATTAACGCTTTGGCCTAATTTTATCGATCCCTTTACAATCTTTCCAGTGTGCACAAATAAATCTCCCAATTTTTTTTGAGTATCAGATATGTTTATTTTACAATCAGAATTAAAAAATATACCCTGATCTCCGACTTGACCACCCGACTCACCGTAAAAAGGGGTTTGATTAATTATGATTTCTATATCATCTCCAATGTTGGCATTATCTACAAATTTATTATTTTTTGAAATTTTTAAGATAACTCCTTCTGCCTTATCAAACTCATAACCTAAAAACTCTGTTGGACTTAACTCCTCTCTAATTTTAAACCATTTTTCTTCGAAAGATTTATCACCAGAACCTTTCCAACTAGATCTAGCTAGAACTTTACTTTTTTCCATTTCTTTTTCAAAAGTAATATTATCAACTTTAATATTTTTATTTCTTAAAATGTCTGCTGTTAAGTCTAAAGGAAAACCATACGTATCATATAATTTAAAAGCTACAGAGCCAGGTAATGTATTATTCTGTACTTTATTTAAATTTTCGTCTAAAATTTTCATTCCTCTTTCAAGTAAAGTAGAGAATTTTTCTTCTTCGTTTTTTAAAGTTTCAACTATCAGATCTTTACCAGTGATTAATTCAGGATAACTATTTTTCATTTCACTGAGCAAAACATTAAAAAGTTTATAAAAAACTGGTGATTTACTTCCTAATGAGTGTGCATGTCTCATCCCTCTTCTCATTATTCTTCTTAGAACATATCCTCGACCCTCGTTGGAAGGCAATATTCCCTCAGCTATTAAAAAACTACTTGCTCTTAAATGATCTGAAATTACTCTGTGACTAGCTAAAGTTTTTTGATTAATTGATGATTTAGTAATTTCAGATGAAGCTTCAATAATTTTTTTAAAGTGATCAATATTATAATTATCATGAGTTCCTTGAAGAACTGCAGTCATTCTTTCAAGACCCATACCAGTGTCTACTGAAGGTTTAGGTAAATTAATTCTTTTCTCTTTTGAAATTTGTTCATATTGCATAAATACAAGATTCCATATTTCTATAAATCTATCCCCATCTTGATCTTTGCTACCTGGAGGTCCGCCTTTAAGTTTGTCTCCATGATCGTAAAATATTTCAGAACATGGGCCACATGGACCTGTATCTCCCATAGACCAAAAATTGTCTGATGTTGAAATTTTAATTATCTTATCTTCACTTAACCCAGTAATTTTTTTCCATAATTTAAACGAATCTTCATCTTTATTAAAAACTGTTACTAAAAGTTTTTCTTTTGGCAGCTCAAAATCTTTTGTAAGTAATTTCCAAGCATGGTCTATCGCTTGCTCCTTAAAGTAGTCACCAAATGAAAAATTTCCCAGCATTTCAAAAAAAGTGTGATGTCGAGGAGTATATCCAACGTTTTCTAAATCATTGTGTTTTCCTCCTGCCCTTACACATTTTTGAGACGTAGTAGCTTTTTTATATGGCCTTTTTTCTAAACCAGTAAACACATTTTTAAATTGAACCATTCCTGAGTTTGTAAACATTAATGTTGGATCGTTGTTGGGAACTAAATTACTAGAGTCAATAATTTGATGATTATTCTTTTTAAAATAATCAAGAAATTTTCTTCTAACATCAGTCAATAAAATCTGGCTCATGCTCTATTAGATACAGATATTTTTTGTGTTGTCTATTTAGTTTTTTTGTCTTCGACTAGGCATATTTCTGACTTTGTAAGAAATCTTCTTCCTGTGCCATTATCCAGTGAAAACATGCCACCTATACCCTTTACAGCGTCTATGGTGAGGTCTGTATGTTTCCATTTATCGTGTTGGTCTTCATTCATGTAAAATGGGGTTCCATCAATTTCACCTAGCTTAATATCACTATTACCCACCATGTACTCTTTTGCTGGATAGCACATTGGTGCACTGCCATCACAACAACCGCCAGATTGATGAAATAAAAGATCTTTACCATGAACCTCTTTTAGATCACTCAATAATTTTTTTGCTGATAATGTTGCTTTGACTTTCATAGTTATAAGGCCCGTAAGTTATACGGGCCATTATAATATATCGTTTAAAAGAATCCTAACTTTTTCTCACTGTAAGACACGTGTAAATTCTT
>MDTC01244143.1_pt1 | contig 30243 bp, 20 predicted proteins | sample 811181 | NCBI WGS metagenome assembly MDTC01 (sample SAMN05326644, study PRJNA326480) | marine metagenome | isolation source: seawater | place: Pacific Ocean: North | collected 2011 | reverse complement strand
GAGAAGCTCCGTCCAAGCCTCAAGGCCAACAAGAACCGCGGCAAGTGATTCCCACTGCCGTCATATTGATTCGATATGATGCCCCCCCTCGCCATATGACGGACCTCCATGCTTCTGAAATCAGAGGCCTCCCTGTCATTCTTCCAAGTGGAAGGCTACTTGGAACAGTCTACGACTGCTTCGTAAATACCGATGAATGGTCCTGTACTCACATTTTCGTATCTGACCCACCGGCCGATCTGGTGGAGGGTAGGACACACCTAGCGATACCTTGGAAATGGGTCAGATCAGTCAGTGACGTGGTTCTTCTCAGATGGTTTCCCCCTACACCGCTCCCTAAGAACCTCTGACTTTCCGATGAGCGTATCGCCGATATGATTCAAAAGGGGGACGACGGCGCTGAACTGTGCGAGCTACCACGATATTGACTCTGACCGTCTTGTTGATGGCCAGTTGCTCTCCCGTTGTCAACGCTGATGCAAGGGGAGTCATAATCTGCGCTGGCGCAGATATGGAAATGATGCCTGCTAATTGGGAGGTACAGGACCAAGCATGCGTCAGGGTCGATCTCGGAGTACTGCAACAGGGAGAGACCCTCTCCTTCGAATTATCGACAGACTCCGAAGTCGACATACTCCTGTTCTCCTCCAATGCGATCACGGTCTATCAAAATGAGCAGTCATACAGAAGCGACTCGGTATGGGAGAGCGACTCTGTCTTCGAGTCGTTCAATGGCTCTGGTGACTGGCACTGGACCGTCCCCTCCGACAGAGATGCAACACGCTGGTACATGATCATAGACAATCTCGCACACCCTCAAGACTCGGGCTCTGGAGATCAAGGAGGCTCAGTCGCATCAGTTACCCTGGATATCCTTACCATAGATCCGGAGCCATTCACCCTCATTGATACAATAGTTCGATTGGAATCAGGAGAGAGCTCACTACTCTATGGTCCGTTCTCTATGGACGAGGGAACCCAGGTTAGAATTGAGGCTAGCACAATGGAGGGAGCTCCAGATGTGTTCCTGATGGACGAGGACCAAGTCGAGCTTTACAACTCAGGAGGTACTGCCGCCGCACGCATACAAGGAACGGATATGCTTCTCATCACGTCTAGCAGAGACATAGTATGGACAGTACCCTCGACCTTGGAGGGAACAGACCTGTACCTAGTCGTCGATAACAAGCCAGGTCCCTCAGGAGGAGGAGCGGGAACTATGCCCATCGCGTCAACGATAGTGTTGACACTTACGCCCATAATGGATCCCACAATAATGGGCGTGCCATCCACTGGAATCGTGGATGTGGGGGCTGAGATAACATTGGATGCATCTGACACGCCGAATCTATCCAATCAGATTTCTGAGTCGGGCTATTCGTGGGATACAAATGGGGATGGATTTGACGATAACTCTGGTGCGTCATTCAACATCAGCTGGCCCGAGCCAACCAATCTAACAGTCAGACTCTCAGTGATGGGGATAGATGGAAGGAGTACCAGTGTCTATGAGGATATCAGAGTTGAAGATATCTCTCCTCCATCAGCCGACATCTCCGTGGACGGAGTTCTTGAGAGAGCTTTCAATGAGGACATAGTAATCGGCGCATCCTTCGAAGACAATTGGGGACTTTCCAAGGTGGAATGGATGGTGGACGGGGCACTCATCTCGGAGTTCACGTCCGATTTCGAATTGGCCAAGACATTCTCCTACGCCTTCCAGTCAGGGGAAGAATCAGGGATTCATGTAATCACACTCAGGGTCACAGATCTTTCTGGTATGGTGTCAGAAGACACCGCATCCATCCAACTTTTCGACTCGTCCCCTCCTGTCGAGGGGGCCTATGATGGGTCCCAGAGTACTATCATTGGAGAGACGATAACCCTGGAGATACCATTCGAGGATGATGAGTCTCAGAACATCTATTATTCATGGGATTTCGATGCTCAAGTAGATTCTGATGGCGATGGAGACGAGGACAATGATGAGGACGCTGTTGGCCCAATAGCTTCCCCCTCATTCGATAATCCCGGAGTCTACAGGGTGATTTGTAGAGCGCAGAACGACGAGGGCCTGGTTTCCGAGGCCGAGATTCTAGTATCAGTGACCACGGCCTCTGGCGATGAAGAGCTGGGACTAATTGAGATATTAATGGCTCTCGGAGCCGTATTATTACTGATAGCGATATCATTCCTAGCCTACCTCAGAATCGCTTCCAATCGCAGAATGTCCGCATTGTTAGCAGAAGATGAAAAGTCCGAAGAAAATCAAGAATCCCACTCAAATGACATCTCTGTAGAGGATCAGAAGGCAATGTGGGGAGGGGGCGGAAATGTTTCCGCACCAACCACCCCTCAGAGCTTCGGAGGTATAGGAAGCGGTATGTCAGGAGCTGTCTCTCCAGGTTCAGAGGCCGCCTCGATAGACCTTAGTGATGAGGAGTTCGATGAGCTTCTATCGGAGTCCAGCCAAACGAAGATGAACAGTCCAGCTGATGATCTACTGAGCGCCTTCCAAGATGACGAAGAAGAGATGGATACGGAGGATAGTATCGTCGAGTACTCCTTCCCAGAAGATGACTCAGAAGGGGATGAAAATGAAATCAATCCAGCGAAGGTTTTCGAGATAGTCCAGCCGGAAGTAGAATCGAACCAACCCGAAGTATTGGATAGGACCGTCAGGAGCAACTGTTCTAACTGTGGGAAGATGTTCGAAGTAGATCTTCCAGAGGGCGTCGACAGAGCTAGGACTGCCTGCCCACACTGTGGTTCGATAGAATCCATAGCACTCAACGAGTAATTCCAAGCTCGTCCCAACCATCTGTTTTGATAATCAGGAGGGGCAATACCCTTTAGCGCACCTCTTTGAGGTGCGAGCATGACAAAGAGCGGTGTCCGTGTAGTTCATAGGGCCCCTCGGCCAGAGAACAACAAAGCATTCCTCATTGTAATGCTGATGATTATTCCCATATTGGCACCAATACAGGGAGCAGAGGCGGAGGCCAGGATAGAGTCACAGGACTTCGAAGTTCTGGATAGACTGTCCGATGTCTTAGATCAACGTGAGCAGGTTCTGGAGTCTAATTCTGTGGGGCAGATAGCTGGCCCTTCCATTCAAGGAGTGAGGGATGGAATTTCACAGAGCGGGCAGTCTCAGCCACTATCTTCCATAGGCGACTCCCTGGAGGGGGCCTCGTTCGTTGAAACGTTGCCAGACGAGCCAAACCATCCTCTTCCATACAGGCTAATACTGGGAATTGAAGAAGATGCTGTCAGTGTCGATAACGTTTGGCAGACTCTTGTCAATATCACTGATTATGTAATCCTGACAGAGTATACGGACTTAGATGGCAATGTGGTCAGGGGAACCGAGGTTGTCACATTTACCACCAATTTCCTCTCTATTCTAAATCCGGTAACCGATCCATTGAGCCATGTAGTCGATATCGACAATGATGGCGATAATGACATACAAGTAGGCCTCAGCGTATCCTTTGGCAATATAGGGCTGGGCAATATAGATCTCGACACCGGAACTTTATGGATACAACCATCCGTATCGTACAGCGTTGATGTCCTAGACTCTAGTCAAACAGATAGCGTCTGGGACAATATGGACTCACTACAGGTATCTCTAATCAAGTCCTTCGCCTACTCTAGTCCGGACTCAGTTCTGGCTCTAGGAGATGGAGAGAGCTACATTTGGGTCGTGGACTCTAGATTCTCGACAATGCCTCAAGATTTCTCTCTTGATGTAGGAATTGAGAGGGTTTTCTTCAATGCCAGCGCAGTCCTCCAGGACCTCCTACAGTCTATTGTAAACATCTTCTCCTCCGATTTCGATGGGTCGGGTCTGACTCTCATTGGAATATCAGCCCCTTACTCCATATCCATCGACTCCAGTGAAATGGACTCCTGTCCAGATAGGTACAGCCCCGAACAGTTACTATTCCTACCTCCTGAAGAAATTGACTGTGGAGTTTCAGTGGGACTCGGATATGCCAGATTCTCTCCTCCATCTAATGACGGGGAAAGAGAACTTTGGGAACTAGCATACATCAACCTCGATGTCAAACCAAATGGGGTGTCTTCAATGATTCCCGGTGATGTCGAGTTAGTAATCAGAACCGATAGCACCATTCCTGCTGCAGGAGGGATAGAGGGAGATAGGAGCTTAACCACGGTTGAATATTTTGCAGATAGGAGATCGGATCTTCATATTCACTTCCATGAAGACAGATCGGGGGTTTCCCAGGAGGACAACGATGGCTCATTCGGAAATAGCACAGACTCTCTTGGATGGCTTCGTGGGATGCCAGAAGGATCCATGTCACAAGGAGAGATTACTAGAATATTCAGAATGCTAGGATCTTCAGACGAGCCTGAACTCCCCGGGGGGAAGCCAAGCAGATTGGGACTGATCATCGGTATCAAGAATTTCTCAAGAGACACCAGTCCCAACGAAGATGATCCAACACTGCCAGTGAATCCTGCTTACCCTCCCATTAGTATGATTCTTCTCAGATCAGCACAGCCTCTGGACTCCCTCGATTACACTTCTTGGCATGAAAGAGGAGGTGAAAACTCTGATCACAGGCGGGTCGGCATCTCTATTCAATCAATACCAACTGCATTGGTGCTCTATGGCTCGTTCGATGTCAGCGGCTCAGAGGATGAAGAAAGAAATCTAGATGACTCAGATAATCTGGATTTCGTTTCACGTATACTGGACTCTCTGATACTCGATTTGGTAGATCTCTATCTGGACGTTGGAGGGATACTCAACAATATTCCCACCACAGTCGTAGAGGCCATAACAGGCAGTGTAGGGCCGGGAGGCGACCTGCAGGGCAGAGAATTTAATCTCATAATGCACGATGACTGGGGAGCTCTCCGGAATGAGATGTCAATCGGCAGAATAGGCCTGCAGATTGGCTCTAGCCCTCATCCGATAATTCAAGGAGACCATCTGGTTCTATCGAAGGATAGAGCTCTAGGGCAGATAGTGAGTAGGGATGGTACTCTAGTCGATCCTTTGGTTCCTGTCGCGGCCAGCATTGGGTTCAGTGGACTCTCCGCATTCTCAATTGATGACGATGACATACTCGACGAGTTAACGGCATCAGTAAATACATCCTCCAGCGAGGAATTCAATTTCGTCTACATTGACCATGAGTCTGGGACAATCGCCAACTCATCATTCCAATCACTGTACATTTCTGACATTCCCGATGATATCAGAATATCGACCAATGCAGAGACAGCTGTCTATACCGCATCAGGGGAAATAGGCAATATGATCTACACAGGAAAGGATCTTGAGCAGAGACAAGCAGTAGAAATTACAGACTTCCCAGATGAGTTCTCTGCGATCTTTGGGGAGTTTTCCAGCTGGAGTACGACTTCTTCTATTGGCTCGATAGAAGCTCAGATCACGGACTCCCCATCACCAGAAACAATGACGGGCGATCACTTCATGTTCCATCATGATCCAAATGACGGTACGTCAACTATCTCTTCCAGAATTTCTGGGATCTCCGAAGTCAGTTGGATACCACCAATCTCGGAAGGATCTCTGGGCCCCGAAGGAAGAGGAAAAGCCTCAATCTCAGCATCAGGGGACAGGTCAATGAGCTTCAGTGTGGATCACGCTCCAACATTAGATGAGGATCAGCTCACAGCGGTCGCGATAATTGATCCTCTTCCTTCATCGGTCTCGATAGAAATCCCCACTAGCTCCGACTCAGGTCCTGCCCTAGATATTCCTGAGCTAAATACGTCTCAGGGACTCTCGGGTCTTGCATTCTTCTTGGGTGGATTCGCAGACTTAGGAAGATCTGTAAACTCCGTACTTTCAGGAATAACCACAGATATTTCCACGGGTGCAAATTCGGGGGAATCAAATGAGGACTTCTCTTTCGGAATGCAGTTGGAGGCAAACGCACCTTTCGATTTGGTTGTTGAGTCGAGTCATGGCGATGGTTCTCTTGAGGCCCCTCCATGGGTCCATGGCGTATCATTCAGCGCAGCGCCATCAGGGATATCGGATGGCTTTCACCTAAGGACATGGATACCTGATTTGCCCCCAGTCGTGGATATGGCGGTCACTCGGTCGGTCGAGGGGGAATCTCAAGACTGGGAGGTCATGCTTGCTTTGGACGGCTGGATTCCCGCTCATAGTGAAATGATGATCCAAGCGAGAGGAATAAATGGGCAGGATCTTCTCATGACACTAAACGGGCTGGAAGTAGGGAAACCCACTGGAATGCTAGTGGACGCTACCTTCGAATTTGAGACAGTTGCTGGTATCACGGAGGTCTCCACTTCTGCACACTACTCAATGACTGAAAGGCTTGACTGGGCACACATTCTGCTGATCAACAGAGACGCTGGAAGCCGTACAGAGATAATGATTGACGAAATTCCCGAGGTTGTCGACATCACTGCAAGTCTAGGAACAGCCGTTTCTATAGACATGACAGTTCCTGACTTATACCTCAGAGAAGATGGCGTAGGGATCAACTCGATTATGATGCAGCAGATGCAGTGGTTAGACTCTGCGTGGTGGCCAGCTACAATCTTCCTAACCGATGTACCCGGATCAATCAATCTAACTACTGAGCCAGATACAAATTTTGACATAACCGAGAGCCTAGCATTCCAAGGAATACCAATTCTGGATTATCGTGCGTCTGGAGAGGGTATGTCACTTTATATCGAGGCCTTTGGAAGGGCAATCAATACCAAGGGAGACATAATCCTACTCGCAGAAGGAATGACTGATAGTCTGCAGATTAAGCCTGTAGAAGGATTTGGACTGAATATTCGCTCTGGGGGAGAAGGAGTAGAAACTATCTACATCAGGTCCAGTAATATTCCTACTACTCCCCCAGTGACCATGGAGGAAATGGAGGCACTTGGGGAGAACCTCAAGAGTGCCACAATACATATTCATGAGGTAGGTAGAATTTCATCTACCCTTCCCGGCTATCCAGTGATAGAGCTTTCAGAAGTACAAGGAGGTAGGATAATCATATCTGCGAGGGCAACCGCTGAGATTGCTGGACAGGAGTTCGATCTGAGGGGGGTTCTGTTAGACGCTCAGACTACCTCAGGAATTCCTACCGCGACCACCATTGGAATCAATGGCCTAGCCTCTGATCTTTCTATTCTGAACATGATCCCGGGATTTGAAGGGGAAACTCAGCACATCATGGTGGTGGAGCCAATCTCCTCGGGTATAATGACACTGCTTGCGACTTTCTTGGGAGGGAGCTAATGGGACTTCTTGAGAGACTTAGGTCAGTAGATGTTCCAGAGGAGACTCTGGAGGAGAAAACCGCTCACGACGCCTTAGAAATTATTGAGGATAAAATAAGTAAAATCTCTCCTTTCAGAGTTATTTTCGCTTCTATAACTGCGTTACTGGTGCTGTCTGCTTCAGTGATTGCCTTGGTTTGGCTGGTCCCTTATGACAGAGTATCTGTGGACGTAATCTACAAGCAAGCCGGATCTAGCCACATTGTTCTATCTGAGATAAACAACCAGGGTAGCAGGGCAATTGAATCCGTCTCACTAGATCTAGTATTCATTGATTCAGAAGATGTTGAAATACAAAGAACTCATTTTGAATCAGAAAGAATACCAGCTCATAAATCAGTTGCGGGAGATGAATTAGAGATGATAGTTAATGGAGAGTCTGTCTGGGAGAATTATACTATTGAGATTATACTGACTTACGACTACTACGGAGGAAGCATCTATGAGAAAAATACCATGGAAGTGGGGGAGTGGACTCTGGAACTATTCACTATGAGGCCTCCATTGCAAATTCTATGATAAACTGAGTTCATATTACCCATATGCTCAAAATGGTCAGGAGAGGGGGAGTTATGATGACTAAGCGCGCCGTAGTCCTCGTACTCACCGTCCTGCTGTTGTCATACCTGCCAGTATTGGGGGATGAAGACGCCTCAGGCACTCACCAGAAAGAGGATTTGAGTCCCATTATAGAGAGAGTAGAGATTTCTCCCGATTCCAATAGTATCCGTGAATTAGGAACTCCAGTTATCTCTGATGGTCCCGAGGAAACGAGACAAGAAATCGCCCACTCTACGATAGGGACATACACCGTGGAGGGATTGATCCCCAGCACTCACATGGATCATTCACTAGCTCTACCTAGGTCAGACCTGGCACTCGCCATTATAGATGGTCAGACTGGTCTTTGGGACTCTAGGATGGATATTCTCCAGATTGACGGACTATCGATTAGGTCCACGATACCTCCCTCGGGATACCTAATACAAGGTACACCCGAATCTCTGGAGACATTACAGGATCTAGAGTCAGTGGTAGCGATTCATGATGTCCCAAGCGGATTAATGGTTCATCAATCCTTGAGAAATCCACTCCCATCTCCCGATTTCATGATTGAAGTCATAGGCTGGAAAGGAGAAGATATGGTCAGAATGGAAGACCCAGGTCTAAACTTACAGAAGTCACTACTTTCGGTAATGGAATATTTGTCCAATCCATGGTCTCCAGAGAAAGGAGTTATCTGGGGAGGTACCTCTTTCGAAAATTTATCTAAGATAGTTTCAAATCCCTCAGTCTCGTATATTTCTCCGTTACCATTACTTATCCTACACAACGACCAATCACGAGTAAATATGGGAATCAATGCTGTGGAAAATGCCTTCATAACAGGTCTAAATGGAAGTGGGCAGATCGTGGCTGTAGGAGATTCCGGCTTGGATGGTGATCATGGAGATTTCACTGGTAGGCTATCAGGTGTTACCTCTGTAACTCCGGGAGACTCGTCCACGGCCGACTTAAGTGATGGGCATGGGACACATGTAGCGTGCACTGTCCTAGGCTCTGGATACAGAAGCAATGGGGGGTACCAGGGGGTGGCTCCTGAGGCCGACCTCTACTTCCAAGCAATGGAAGATGATGATTCTGGGGCTCTGTATAGCTATGGAATCAACTCCATGCTTAACTCTGCATATAACGCAGGGGCTAGGATACATACGAATAGTTGGGGCTCACAGAGTGGATTCGGCGGATACTCCACGCAATCAGAGGATGCAGATGATAGAACATCGACATGGGATCAGTATTGGTCTTACGATGGGATGACTGTGTTATTTGCTGCTGGCAACGAAAGGAACGACGGGGTCTCGTCCCCGGGTACCGCCAAGAACGTCATCACTGTTGGGGGTCATAAGAACAGGTACAGCGGGGCTCCAGATGAGATGTATTATTGGAGTAGCAGGGGTCCTACAGATGATGGTAGGATTAAGCCTGATATCGTCGCTCCGGGAGACTACGTCCGATCATGTAAATCCCAGGAGGCTACTTCTGCAGGCGGTACATGGTCCAATACTTGGTACATGGAATATAGTGGCACATCAATGGCAACCCCGGCCGCGGCTGGATCCTCCGCTCTTGTCATAGAGTATCTGACAGAAGTGATAGGAAGACAAGCCCCTCAGGGATCACTGGTCAAGGCCCTATTGATACTCGGGGCTAAGGATATGGGAACTCGTGATATCCCAAACAATGACGAGGGATGGGGAAGAGTAGACCTGGTAAATTCACTGATTCCAGACGGAGAAGTGGGTATATTCGTCGATGATAGATCTCGGATAAAGAGCGGACAAGTAATCGATTATACTTTCGATGTCAATACCGCAGGAAAGGAGTTCAAGGCAGTGCTGACTTGGTCTGACTATCCGGGTTCTTCAAGCTCATCCATCCAGCTTAGGAATGACTTGGACCTGGAGCTCATATCTCCCGATGGGGTTACTTACATGGGTAATGTTTTCACCAATGGGCGCTCTACCCAGGGAGGTTCAAAGGACTCGGTGAATAATGTAGAAGTCATAGCTCTAGACAGTACTTCACAAGGGATATGGACAATCAGAGTCAAGGATTCTCAGCATGGAGGCTCAAGAACTTGGCAACCATTCTCGATAGCTGTACGTGGACACAATGTCAATGACCTGAGTCCGGACCCAACATTCGTCCCAGACTCAATGAGTGTCTCTACTCCTATACCACAGGTGGGCGAGGAAGTACAGGTTTCAGTGTTGGTAAAGAATATCGGTGCAGGATCTGTCACTGATGTACCCGTCATGGCCAGAGTCAATTCAGTCCTACTCAGTGAGCAACTAATATCCCTCTCGCCAGGTCAAACAGAAGAGCTATCCTGGTCATGGACGCCTGAAAGTGAGGGAGATACTGCTTTCGAGTTCCTTATCGATCCGAACAATCAATTCGATGAAATGTCAGACTCGAATAATTATCTAGGAGAAATAGTAATAGTTAGCGCTCCTGGAGTCAGAGTCTCCGCTCTTGAGGAAACACTTACGCTGGTTGATGCGGCATCAACAACTTCAACTTGGGATTTAACCATGACAAACACTGCACTCTTTGAGACCAATGCTACGATATCAGCATCATCCCCCATCAGAGTCCAAGACGGCATGGAATTTGGGTGGTTTCAGTCTTTCACTTCTAACACATTCAACCTAATGCCCGCCGAACAAGTCTCTGTTGGAATGACCATGGTACACCCAGCTCCTCCTCCTCCGGGGACGTATTCTATGACTATATCCGGATACGACATAGAGAATGACGTACTCTCTGAAATGACGCTCTACTTCGACGTGCCCGTATTAGCCGACGCCAATGTACAATTATTGAATGAGCAGATTCTAGTCAGTCCCCTCGAATCGACTAAGACACAAGTGACCATTATCAACGATGGCAATGGGGCCCAATCGTATGATGTCGAATTAGTTTCTCCTGCAGGATGGCACCTCGGTCTTGACTCGATAGGGACGTTCGAAGGGTCATCCCATGGATCGACAGGGACGCTGCAGAAAGGGTCAAGCAAGACAGTGGATATTACCATCAATTCACCAGGGGCGATGATTCCATCTGGAACAACATTCGAAGCAGCGATTATTGTGCATTCCAGAGTTAGTTCTATCTCCTGGGTTCAAGATATATTCCTAATCGTCGGACCAGTGGATAATGTATCTCTTTACCCCTCTCCTGGAGAGATTAGGACAGATATCTCCCCTGAATCACTACTGATCATAGATTTCTCTATTGATAATCTAGGTAATAGAGAGTGGGTACTTACTCCATACCTCATGTCAGCACCCGGAGGTTGGAACGTAGTAGATATGAATCCAGTTACTGCTCCTGCCGGGCAGTCTGTAGATTGGTCTATGAGTCTACAAGGAAACGGACTCGCTTCCAGCGGACTAGTCCAAATCAGATTAGCCACCCCAGACGGATTCAAAATTGATTGGAATACAACAATTGAGGTATTATCGGCCGCCTCTCCGAGGCTTCTTTTCAACCAAGTATACCTTCCTGACGGTTCCTCTGCCGACGAAATACTAGGTGCGGGACCACATCCCGTTGGAAATCCAGGCTTTGATCTTCACTGGACTGTATGGAACGAGGGTTCAGGCGTTTGGAGGCCAACTACTAATTTAGAGCTACCAAACCAAGCATGGTCATCGTCCTGCTTATCCCCATCCTCCATATCTCCCGGGGAATCGGACATAGTTGAGTGTCTTGTGGTAATTCCAGATGATGAGCCGGCTGGTTCAGAACCAGCAATTACACTAGTAATGGAGGGCGATGGAATAGAGATCAGGGACACGAAAACACTTCTTGTTGAACACGCTCCAAGACTATCTTGGAATCTCAATACAGAACCCGTGGCCCATGAAGGATATCTTTCTTCATATAGGATAGACGTTACCAATACAGGCAATACTGACATTTCTCATACACTGGACGTAATCGCTCCAAGCTCTTGGGATGCAAGGGCCATTGATGGCATCCGAGTGGTGCTTAGTCCTGGAGAATCTCGTAGTATCATTCTAGAGTTTACCCCTCACAGCGGAAGCGATGGAATAGTCTCATTGAATTTGATAAATGCCCCGGATACAGAAGGATCTACCTTCGAAATACCTGTTGATGTAAAGCCATCCCTCGGGGGAGATTCTGGTCTGGAAGCATATCTACCACTCATATTGGGTACGTTACTTGTAGCCATCCTTGCAGGACTGGGCACCTACACGTACGTCAGGACCAACGGAGATCCAATCAGCTTACTAAAGAAGAAGCCCACTAGCAGGCAAAGCAGAGAACAGGAAGACTTGGACAGTGTAGTGAGCGGTGTCCCTTGTTGGATATGCAGTACGGATACTATAATCGGTAACTCATGGGCCTGTTCATCTTGTGGAGCAAGGTATCACAAGATAGGTCAAGTCACAGGATGTGACATTGTTTCATTGGGAAGATGCCTTCACTGTGACGCAGAGGTCGACGATCTAGTAGAGGCCTGACAATCGCATCTCCGGTAGTCAGGGGGTGCGAAGACCTTAGAGGGTCGGTATAGTGCGAAATACAATGGTCACAAGGAAGTCACTCACTTTTTTCACCGTTGCAATGCTCCTCAGCATGTCTGCTACAGTAGTTTCAGCAGATGTAGACATCAATCTTTCTGCAAATCCTAGCTCTGCTGAGGCGACACCTGATGAGGCTGCAGAGTATACCATTATTGTCCAAAACTCGGGAGATGATGATGCTGCTGTCTCACTCAGTACTCAACAAGGTAATGACTGTAATGGATTCTCATCCACTCTTGAGACCACCTTCGTACAAGTTGCCTCATCATCTTCAGAGTCAGTAACCCTCACAGTAACAGTTACTGACCAAGCTAGTGGAGAGTGTGAGACTACTGTAAATGCCCAAGGACAGGTTTCAGGAGGGGCTCCGGGAACCCCCTCCAATGCTGATGTCACCGTTCTAACTACCGCTGGCGATGGAGGTGGTCTCTATTCTGTCAGCCTATCCACGGATGAGCCTTCCACTAAGAACTACGATGGAGAGGATAACGAAGTTACGTGGGACGTGGACGTGGAAAATAATGGCGAGCAACAGGCTAACGTACAATTAGAGATGACATCAGATAGTGACTGTGAGTCTGAGGATTTGTCTGCAACAGTGGATCCATCAGTTCTTCAGCTAGAGCCAGAGGGACAGGAGGAGGTTACAGTCACGATTGACATGCCCAACGGCGCTGAGACCGATGCAGGTTCTCATTGCTTCATCCTAAAGGCCACAGTAACAAACGATCCGAATGCCGCTGATCAGGCTGAAGATAATCTTACATTAAATCTGAATGTACCTCAAATAAGGGAATGCGATGCGTCCCTCCAGTATAGCTCTCATAATCTGGATCCAGGTGAGTCTGCTGTAAACTCACTAGAAGTGGAGAATATAGGAAATACAGAGTGGACAGTGACTGCTAATGCCCAGTCTCTTGATGGGGATGACATTTCAGATTGGATAGATTTTGATAGCCCTCGTAGTAAACTTCTGACAGAGCCGGGAAGCTCCGAAGATTCCCACACTTTCACTTTCGATGTTACACCTGATGATTCTCTCGAGGCTGGGACTCAGGTAGCGATAGGGATTCAAGGCAGATCAGGCTCGGAAATTGGATGTGAGAAGGTTCTAACTGTCACCGTAGGGCAGGAATTTGGAGCTTCAATGTCACTTAGCAAGTCAACACTTTCCAATGTTGAGCCAGGTACCTCAGGAACCCTCTCAATTCAGATCACAAATCAAGGAAACGGACAGGAAACTATGGCATTGGGAACTTCTGGCGTTCCACCAGGATGGCAGGTATCGTTCAGCCAATCCTCAGTAACCCTGGGAAGCTCTCAATCCTCAAACAACAAAGAGACATTGGGTATCGATGTCTTCGTTCCAGAGGATGCAAGTGCAGAATCAGATGCAGTAATCTCATTCACAGTAGGCAGGGGAGGAGGTTCGACGCCTTACGATTCTAAGGACCTAACCATATCAGTTGCACCTAGGCACGAGGTCTCCACTTCTATGGTATCAGACCAACAAACTGGTAGATCTGATCAGATTGTGAAGTTTCCAATTGTCGTGACCAACGCTGGCAACATCCAAGACACCTTCAGACTCCAAGCCTGCGACCCTGGTGATCAGACTGGATGTAGTAACCCCATGTGGGAATCATCCTTCTCCGACTCCGATGGAAACTCAATAAGTCAACTAGTGCTAAATCCGGGACAGTCGGCACAAGTCTATCTGGATGTTTTAGTTGAAGGGGAGGAAGACGCCGACTCTGCAAGGGTCCTCGTCAGAATAGCTATTTTTGGGACCAGTGAATCATCGGAGCATACTGTTTCAGTAGTAGTTTCAAATTACAACTATGGAATGGCAGTATCTCCTCAATCCCCTGGAGATATCCCTGGTCAGATGGATGTAACACTACCTCCTGGAGGAGCACTTTCTACATTCTTCTGGATTGATAATACGGGAGATTATCCTGCTGGAGATACCGCAGTAATAACCATCACTGGACTAGAGTCATCAGTTTCTAGGAATGTATTTGTCGATGGGGTAGAGATAGACAACTCAATCCAGATTTCAAAGGAAGGAAGAGTCCTTGTCGAAGTACAAATGGAAGTTATGGAAGGAGTCTCAAATGGAGTATCCGGGATAATCAAAGTATCAACTGCATCCGAGAGAAACGCTGCTCAGACTACTTCTGTCGATGTCATGATTCAGGTTATGACGATACATGATCTCACCTTCACTCTTGAGGGAGATGACGAGATGACTGTGGATTATCCGGATAAGGCATTCTTCACGATGTATGTAACTAACAATGGTAATGTGGTCGAAGATGTGGAGATAATTTCAGGAGAATCTCTCAGAGGTTGGACTGTCGATGCCATCGAAGATGAATTCCAGCTTCCTCCCGGCGAAACAAGAGAGATTCAAGTTCGGGCCACTCCTCCATCCGAACTTCTCGATGATGACACTTACAGGTTCACAGTCATCGCTCAGCCAGAGGGCATTCCAGTCGCTGGACAACCAATCGAACTAACCGTAGTTGCAGTTAATTCCAACTCTTTCCTCAGTCTCTCACAAGCCACTCAAGACCTAATGGTGTACGGTCTGACAGGCTTAGGAGCTTTACTTGTAATCGCTCTTTTCATACGTTCAAGAGCAGAAAATAAGAGAATAATTCGAGCACTTGATCAAGATGACTCATAGCACTTCTACTGACTCGGCACCGGATAGGCTTATTGCCCAATTTCAGGTGGCTCATGTTAACGGTCCCTATGGGACCGGTGGGTGTTAGTCGTGTCTACTGTTCCAGAGGCCTATCTCGCGGTTGCGGTAATGGCACTCGTAGGCATTGGATTTCCAGTGATCAGCTTCATTGGCTCAGGCTTCTTGAGGCCAAGAAAAACAGGTAACGACCCAAACAAACTAAGCTCATGGTTACTTCCAGGATATGAGTCGGATCAATCTCTGTATGTTAGGAGGGAGTCCACTTACGAATGCGGCTCTGACCCAGTTGGCGACGCGCATATCAACTTCCATTTCCAGTACTATTGGTATGCCATAATTTTCCTCGTTTTCGATATCGCTTTCATGTTCCTAGCTTTTGGCGGAATATTGGTCATTCAAGATGGTGCAGAATCTATCTATAGTTCTCTAGCCACTCTTACAGTCTTCATCTTCCTCATGGGAGCCGGAGTTTGGCATGTTTTCAGGAAGAGAGGAAGAATATATATCTGAGGTTAGACTATGGCAGATGACGATCAGAATTATGCAGTTTTCAACAGTAGGATGCTCGTAGATACAGTTGGCGACATAACGGATGAGGCTCTAAAGGCTAGTAGAATCAAAGATATCATCGGAGTATTGGCTGGGAGAATATTCAATTGGGGACAGAGAAAATCCCTCTTCCCACTTCACTTAGGAATCAAGTGCTGCGCATTAGAGATGGCCGCCGCAGGAGCAAGTCGTTTCGATGCTGAGAGATTTGGCGTATTTTTTCGTTCTAGCCCTAGGCAGTGCGACGTACTACTAGTCAACGGCCCAATTAGTAAGAAATTTGCAGATCCAATAGTCAGACTGTGGGAACAGATGCCAGAGCCCAAATGGTGTATCGCAATGGGTGAATGTGCAATCTCCGGTGGCCCCTACTTTCAATCGTACAATATATTGGAAGGCGTAGATACCCTAATTCCTGTCGACGTATACATTCCAGGATGTCCTCCCCGGCCAGAGGCACTGATAGATGGTTTTGATAAGCTAAGGCAGAAGATTATCCGTATTGGAGCTAAACCAAGTAGTAATCGCCCAGCAACACAGAGGCCACTGATAGCCGGAGATTTGTGAGGTTTTACCATGTCCAGAGTAGTCCCCACATCAACCCAAAGGACAGCAGCAGAGAAAATGATATCTGCAGTTGGTAGAATCAAGGGCTCCGAGGCAGAGCTAGTAGAGAGATCGAGTGGAACAAAATCTCGTTGGACCGTCTCTATCAAGTGCGATTCAGAAAATTGGCGGGGCCTCGCTGAGAAGCTCCTCAATACCCACGAAGTAGACTACTGCTCGATGATTACCGGAATCCACTGGCCAGAGGGGCCAGAAGAAAAGAAGTGGGAGGTAGTATACCATTTCCTCCGGACAGGAGTCAAGAACCCTCCCCAAGTAGATGGGATTCAGCAGCCAATAATCACAGATCCAACGACGGTAAAAGGAAAACTAGTACCTCTGGAGATAGAGGTTAGTATTGCAATTCCAGATACCAGAACCCCCACAGTTCCTAGCATCCAAGATTTATGGGTGGGTGCCGATTGGAATGAGAAAGAAACATGGGATTTGGTAGGTATTGACTTTGATGGCCATAAAGGGATGAGGAGAGTACTCCAGCCACACGAGACTCCAACCGGATACCATCCTCTTCAGAAGCACCATAATATCCGTTATCATGGATTTGAAGAGATGTATGATGATGCACAGGGCTTCTCTCGAAAGCCTGATGATGTTGGCAAGGTAAAGTAGGTGTAAAAATGGCAGAAATGTGGATTTCTATGGGACCCCAGCACCCAATGACACATGGACTCTGGACCCTGAAGATCAAGGTCGACGGAGAAACTGTAGTAGACACAGTCCCCGATCTCGGGTACATACACAGGGGTGTGGAAAAGATTTGTGAGTCTCGCGATTTCACACAGATTACTACTTACTGTGATAGGCTCTGTTATGCTAGCGCGAATACGTGGTCCCATTCGTACATTTATGCTGCTGAAGATCTTCTAGGTGTCGAGGTCCCGGAGAGGGCCGAGTACATCAGACTGATAGCAGTAGAGCTCCAGAGAATAGCCTCTCACCTAATGTGGCTCGGTGCCTATGGTCCAGATACTGGGAATCTTTCTGTCTTGGTTTGGTGCCTCCGAGAGAGGGAGATGATGATGGATCTTCTACAGGAAATGGGAGGATCAAGAATGCATTACAATTTCCCCAGGATTGGAGGGGTAAAGAGGGACCTCCCTCATGGTTTCGCTCAGAGGGCGCGTTCCAAGCTTGAGTTATTCCTACAGAGAATACAAGAGTATGAGGCGTTGTATGATGAGAGTACGGTTTTCCTAGTTAGGACACAGGGTGTTGGATATGCTAAGGCTGAAGAAATGATCAATCATGGAGTATCAGGGCCCAATCTGAGAGCCGCCGGAGTGAATTATGATGTCAGATGGGCTCATCCATATTCTGTATACAGTGAACTAGATTGGGAACCTCCAGTCGAGAGGTCTTCGATAAAAGGGGCCGATTGCTATGATAGATACAGAGTCAGAGTCGAAGAGATGAGAATAAGCGCCCTTCTAACTCTCCAGGCTTTGGATAAGATGCCAGGCGGGTCAGATACATATCACGAGCCCGGTGATCCAAAACTACTCGCCAAGGCACCCAGCAGAGCTCCTGAAGGCACAAGTGGTTACCATCACTTTGAGGATAGTAGAGGTGAGTCAATGTTCTACATCGCAGGAGGGGGGGAAGCCCGGGGTAAGAATCCCTACAGGGTATCGATAAGATCTCCAATGTTTATCACAATTCCATATGCTTCAAAGTGTATGATTGGATACAAGGTCGCAGATATTCCGGCAATAATGGGTTCCTTTGACCCATGTATTGGGGAGACGGACAGGTGATACAATGGCAAGTAGTGACTGGTTAGACTTGACTGGTTGGCTCCAATCAATGGTTGGATGGTCAATGGATCAAACCCATGACCTACTTCCGAATCAAGAATACGGACTAGGGCCAATAGGATCAGTTAATCCTCAAGCAGGATTTTCTTCGATTCAACCCGCACTAGAAGCATTTTTCCATGCATCAATAATGTGCACGGTGGTCTTCACCACATTGATGCTGACCATGCTTGCAATTCCATATATCGAGAGGAAATTCATTGGTAGACTAATGGACAGGCTAGGAGCAACTACCACTCTGAGAAGCCTATGGGTGGGAGAGAGTGGCGTTACGGCTGGCGAGTGGTGGGACCAACTCCCATTCGGCATCGGTACTCCTATTGGCTGGGTGATCAACACTCTAAACTCAATTTGGGGTAACGATCACGAGTTAGAGACCGTTTCTAGAGTAAATAACAGAAGCTACCACGGTTATTGGTTCCTGCTCCCAGGATTCTTCCAAGCCTTCGCCGACTTCTTCAAATTCGCAACAAAGGAACATATGGTGCCAAAAGATGCTGATAAGGTTGTTTTTGAGGTGGCACCGGTCATCATAATCTCAACAACTGTAATGGTATTCGCCTTCGTTCCCTTTGGGCCACACATCTATGCGGCTAACCCTGATCTCTCTCTCCTGTTCATGATGGCAATCTTTGGAGTGGCCCCCCTAGGGGTCTTCTTCGCAGGCTGGGCCTCTAACAATAAGTACACGTTAATCGGCGGAATGAGATCTGCAGCTCAACTCACTGCCTATGAGATCCCCCTTCTTATCACGGTCCTCGGTGTGGCCGTATTGAGTGGCTCTCTGAACATCATAGAGATTGTAGACTTCCAGATGGGGGAAGATGAAGGAAACGTTTGGAACTTCTTCCTAATGCCTCTAGGCGCCGCTCTTTTCCTAATTACTATGATTGCTGAAGTTGAGAGGATCCCATTCGATATGCCTGAGGCTGAGGCAGAACTTGTAGAGGGATGGTGGACTGAATATGGAGGAATTCGCTGGGGCCTGATGTTTTCAGCCGAATATATGAGGTCATATGCGGCTTGTATCCTATTCGCTCTTTTCTTCTTGGGTGGATGGGAAGCACCATTCCAGCACACTCTATCTGACCTCTCTGTTGTTGGAGGGCTTTTTACTACAATATTCGCAGTTATCCCAGGACTAGTTTGGGTGCTTGTCAAGGCTTGGGTCTTGTTTGGAGTCTTCGTCTGGATTAGGGCGTCACTTCATAGAGTAAGGACCGATCAAATCCTCGAATTCGGCTGGAGGTACCTTCTGCCACTATCATTAGTCAATCTGGTCATAGCCACTTATCTGAGGCTCGAACTATACGATGGTGGCAACTGGAACCTATGGATCCCTGTAGCAGTAACAACTGTTTCCTTGCTCGTTTTCATGATATACATCTTTGATGAAGATGAAGAAGCTGCAAGGCTGAAGAGTAGGCCATATAGCACTCAGGCTGTGGTCAAGGCGTCCCCTGGGAGCCATAGGGATTAGGTGATAATATGAAAGCAGCATATCCTGATGAGTATAATACTGGCCATCCAAGAGCGACTCCGAACTTCAGGAATCTTGTTATTAGGCCTATGTGGATGACTCTCAAAACCGCACTCCGCACTTTTCCCTTCGTCGGTCGTCTGTGGTTCCTTAGGAATGACTACCATGGTAGATCAGCGATAATGATAGATAACAATACCAAGAATAGGTTGGGCGAAGAACACCCAAGCTCTGGACAGAAGTTCGCCGCGGATAGGGAGACAAGTCAGATTATGCCTTTCCTGGAAAGGCCCGTCACTGTGATGTACCCATATGAGAGATTGGAAGATCTCGAGCCATGGCTATTCGTCCCAGGAAACTACAATGGGAGGATTGGGGTAATCTGGGAGACCTGCACAGCATGCAAGGCATGTGTCAGAGCCTGTCCCAATGACTGCCTTCACATGACCTCAGAAATCAGGGTAAACGTCCTTGATATGGCTGAAGAGGGCGATGAATGGCATGGTTATGGTAGTGAATTAGAAGCCGGTGGCTTTGCAGCTAGGCCCAAGGATGACTCAGGTTCTGAGAACTTCGATCTGATGACAGCCCACGAAGCCGCTCCCGCTGAGTATGATTTCGCTGAGGTCATTGATCTCAGTGGAGACAAAGCAACAGTTAGGTGGATGGATGGCTCTGGAATCGAAACATTGGACTCTTCAGACCTGAAACCGGCCGAGAAAGATATTGTCTCAGGGAGAATAGATCTCGGGAGATGTATGTTCTGTGGACTTTGTATGGAATCCTGCCCATTTGAATCTTTCTTCATGACAAATGAGTATGACGGAATGTCAGGCTTCTCAAGGCAAGACCTCTGGATGGATGCAGATCGAACTAGGGTGCTCCCTTCCACACACAAAGAAAGAGTCGATATGGAACTAGCTAAGAGGGCAGAGAAGGAAAAGGCGAAGCTGGCACGTAAAGCCGCTAAGGCGGCCGCTGAGGGATAGCTATGAGTGTGGATTTCGAAGCAATAGTCTTTCTCATTCTGGCTTTAGCTTCGGTCGGAGGCGCGATAGGATGCGTATACGGGAAGAGGGTCGCCCACTCCCTGCTTTTCCTCATGCTCACTTTCTTTGGAGTAGCAGGAATCTTCGTATTGGCCAGTGCTGAGATGCTAGCCGCTGTTCAGATTCTAGTCTACCTCGGTTCCGTAATGCTAGTGGTGCAATTCGGAGTCATGCTGACTAGAAGGCAAATTCAAGAAGGTGACATAGAATGAGGTTCCTTTCTATTCTGGCTAGGTTCGGGACAGTTGGTTTCATCCTAGTTCTACTGAGGGAGACCATGATTCATCCCATGTGGAATGGCCCGCTTTGGGGAGGAAACGAGAATCCTCCAACTACCTTTGATTTAGCTGACGCGTTATTCAATGAGTGGGCAGTCGCTACTCTGGTTCTCGGAGCACTTCTCTCCATGGCTATGATTGGATCCTCATACCTGGTAAGGGACGAGAGATTAGTCAACCTAGTATGGGATATGGGAGGGGACGACCAATGATCGACCCTAGTTGGATAGCGGGATTAGGAGTAATCCTATTTGGCGTTGGTCTGATTGGTGTTTTCACTAGAAATAATGCAATAGTAGTCCTCATGTGCATAGAGGTAATGCTGAATGCCGCCAATCTAAATTTTGTGGCTGGTACTATGCACTATGGCGATGTTGATGGCTGGGTATTCACAGCAATTGCAATTGCAATCGCCGCCGCAGAGGTGGCAATAGGACTCGCAATTTTCCTCTCACTTTACAGCACACAGCAGACAATTTCTCTGGATGATGCAACTACACTGAGGAACTGAGGTATAAAAATGGGAGAGAGTAAGAGTGAAATCGGCCTACTGGGCTATCTTCTTCCATTCCTAGCGGTTGTTCCAGTACTGTATTTGTTGGATTGGGAATCTCATGAGGCTTCTATCCTGATAGTCGCTGTTCCATTCATGACTTTCCCTGTAATACTGATAGCAGGTCAGATATACAATGGTACAGAGTATTGGAAAATTAAGTTGAAGGAGGGCGGAATACTGGCCTTGGGCGCCCTCGGAGTATCACTTTCAGCTTCTCTATGGCTAGTCTACGATTATGTGGACTCTCTGCCCAACTTCTATGATCAGCAGAGTGTCATACAATGGCTTGAGTGGGTATCTTTCGACCTGCTGCAGTCAGACTACACACTAACTTCGGGGACCAAGATACTAGGAATGGGGGTCTGGATAGATTCCATAACTCTGATGATACTCCTTGTGGCTACCTTCCTGTGCTTCCTGATCTGCTGGTTCAGCCTCGGTTACATGAACACCGATCCAATTAACGAAGATAGGAATCACAGGTTCTATGGAGAGTTCGTACTGTTTGCTCTGGGTATGTTTGGAATGGTCTTAGCTGACAACTTCCTCTGGCTATTCATCTTCTGGGAAGTTATGGGGCTCTGCTCGTACCTTCTGATTGGTTTTTACTATTGGAAGGACAGTGCTGCATATGCTTCCAAGAAAGCATTCCTGACAACAAGAGTCGGCGATGTCTTTCTCATGATAGGACTCTTCATACTATACGACATATACGGTTCACTGGAATTCTCAGTAATATTTCATGATCCCTCTTTAGATGGAATGGTCGACTCTAACAAGCTCTTCTGGGCTCTATTGATGATGTTTATCGGAGCGGTTGGTAAATCGGCCCAGTTCCCCCTCCATGTATGGTTGCCAGATGCCATGGAGGGGCCAACTCCAGTTTCAGCACTTATTCACGCGGCTACCATGGTGAATGCAGGCCTCTACTTAGTCGCTAGGATGGTACCATTCGTCGATGTCGGTCACCACGGAGTGGCGGGCTTGGAAGAACTCGGTCTGATTATAGCGTATGTTGGCGGAATTACAGCATTCATGGCCGCCGCTATTGCTTTCGTTCAGAATGACATTAAGAAAGTACTAGCCTACTCAACGATGAGCCAGCTCGCCTACATATTCACTGGTCTCGGCTCAGCTCTTTGGTTCTACAACAATGACGAACACCATGCCGCAGTGGTCGTATTTGGAGCATCTATGTTTCACCTCTTCAATCATGCAATGGCCAAGGGGATGCTTTTCATGGCTAGTGGCTCTGTGATACATGAGGTACATCATGCACACGATCACCTTCATCACGGCAATCATGATGATGACTTCGATCCTCAAGATATGAGGAACATGGGGGGACTTGCGTCGAAGATGCCTGTTACCGCTACGGCGATGATGTTTGGTTCGATGTCAATAATTGGGATACCATTGATAGGTGGATTCTGGTCTAAAGAAGGAATAATTGCTGAGACATGGCTTGCAGCCCTAGAGCATGAGCCACTGATGTATGGCCCTGCAATACTTGTTCTTCTCACAGCCGGAATGACAGGTTTCTACATGTCAAGAATGTGGTTCATGACATTCGCCGGGGAGCCAAAGTCAGAAGTCATAAATCATGTCCATGAAGAAACTCCTTGGATAAAGATGCCACTGATTACGCTGACCATAGTTACTGCTTTCGGAGGCTTCGCCTTTGCATTGCTTGGAGCTACCGATTATCTTTCTTCCGCATATGACTACTCCGGCCACCTAGAACTTCACGAGAGCTCTCTCCTTTCTTCCATAATTGCAGAGCTAGAGCATGCTTTCCTACCCGAGAAGATGAATCTTAGGATAATCGGTTGGATCACAATCTTCCTATCGTTCATTGTTGGGCCAGTATTCGCGGCTAGGATTCACGGGGGAAATCTTGCAAAGGGAGAGTCTTCAACTCCCCTAGTGTCTTGGTTAGTTTCCCTCTCCTCTAAGTTCGGAAGCCAAGATGTCAGCTCTCTTGCAGAATCAGAGTTATCAGTAGCTTTGCAAAATAGACTTTATTTCGACGATTTATATGAAGGAATATTGGCTAAAACTGTCATACCCTTCTCAGAGTTTACAGCTTGGTTCGATAGGAAAGTCATAGATGGTATGATTAAGCAAATAGAGTCAAAATCAGTTTTTGGGTCCGTCCAAGTAAGGAACTTGACTACGGGAAGCGCACGAGACTACATTCTCATGGCCACTATCGGTATGCTCAGTATCATTGCATTATTATGGGGGCTTAACTCATGATCTCAGATCCTCTAACTGTAATCACTATTGTACCATTGGCAGTCAGCCTTGTTTTATTGATCCTGCCTAAGATATCTGGATCAGCAGAGGGCCTGGCCAGGGCTTCCAGAGCGATTAGTATGGGAGTCGCTCTAGCTATGCTTGCTATAACGACCATGATCTTCTTTGGGGAGATTGGAAATGTCGACTGGACCGACTATAATTCTGGATACTCTCTAACTAACGACGCATTCGCTCTGATACCATCCATTGGAGTACAATGGAAGGTAGGTGCGGATGCGCTCTCATTCCCAATGATTTGGCTTACTACCCTGTTGATACCAATATCAATGCTTGTTGAGTGGGATGCTAAGAAAGGCCATCTCTTCCATCCGCTAATATTGATGATGGAAGGGGCTCTGATTGGAGTTTTTGTTTCTCTTGATATGTTTGTTTTCTATGCCTTCTGGGAACTCACCCTAGTTCCTATGTTCTTCCTGATTATGGTATGGGGAGGGGATGATAGAAAATACGCTTCAATGAAGTTCTTCATCTATACTTTCACTGCCAGTGTGATAATGCTAATTGGGATTTTAGTGATGTATTTCTACACCCCAGATGTCGCATCCTCAGGTACCATCACTGGACACACATTCGATATGTCTGTTATGATCGCCTCATCTGATTACATCCCAAGTGAGGGACTAAGGCACCTTGTGTGGTTGCTCTTGCTAATAGGATTTGCAACAAAGATGCCAAGCGTTCCCGTTCATACTTGGTTACCGGATGCTCACGTACAAGCACCTACAGCTGGATCAATGTTACTAGCAGGAGTCATGCTAAAGATGGGTGCATATGGATTCCTGAGAATAGCAGTTTCCGCATTCCCCAACTCCACAGTTGCATTCATCCCTCTACTCATATTCCTTGGAATGGCTAGCCTGGTCTACGGAGCATGGGTTTGCATGGGTCAGACCAATCTGAAGAGAATGGTGGCCTACTCCTCGGTATCTCACATGGGACTTATTTTCCTAGGAATCGCTACAATGCAACCTCTGGGAATCGCAGGCGCTCTATTCATGATGTTTGCACATGGCATAATCAGCCCCTTGCTATTCGCTGTAGCAGGCGCTTTCAAACACCACTATCATACTCTGGAGATAGGTTCCATGAGAGGAATAGCACACCACAGTCCATGGCTTGCCGCGCACATGATGCTAGGGTGGATGGCCAGCCTCGGACTGCCTCTCCTAGCGGGTTTCGTGGCCGAGGTAACAATCCTAATTGCCTTCTGGATGTCATTTGGATGGTTGGTACTACTCCCAACTCTGACACTTATCATCACAGCAGTATACTACCTTACATCAATGCAGAAGACTATTTTCGAATCGAATGACCCTCATCATGGAATACTCCCGGATACTCTTCACGGCGAGGAACCTAGAGATATCTCGTGGCATGAGAACTCTGGAATGATAATTCTTGGTGCACTTACCATTCTATTTGGAATACTACCTTTCATCTTCTGGGATATGATGTCAGAATGGAGCTCAGGATTCCTAATAGAAACCCTGGTAGATGCCATGCAATCTGAGGGGGTGAAGCCTTGAACTCAATTGGGCAACTCTCCCTCGATTCCGATACTGCATCTTCTATGATGCCCGAACTAATTATGATTCTAGGCCTTATTGCTATAGTATTGGTGCCTAATCTCGGTGATGCAAAATTCAGATTACCACTTACTTCGATTAGAGTTCCCGTATTACTAGGTGGCTCAAGATTTGATCTAACCAATGATCCTAGACTGCCAAATAGGATTTCCAATCTAACTTTCTCTTTGGCCCTCCTGTCCTCGCTGTTGCTCATATCAGAATCGCCGAAAGAGGTCGGAGGAATTCTAATGGTGGATGGATTTAGCAGATTATTTTCAACGATGTTCTTAGGTGCACTTCTGCTAGTCAGTATAGCAACCACCCACCGCCTCCCTGCTAAAACAAATGCACAAGTTCCAAAAGAATCAGATTCAGAGAACGTATTCGATAGAAAAATCTCCATCTTAATAGACAATAGGAGGCAAGTAGACTTCTATATCCTCCTGATCATGGTTGGCCTTGGTATGACCATGATGACGATGGCAACAAATCTATTCATGCTGATTGTTTGTATTGAACTAGCCTCTCTCTCAACATATGTTCTTGTTGCTTTCCACAAGGAAGGTCCCAGTGGAGGAGAGGCAGGTGCGAAATACTTCATCGTAGGATCAGTCGCTTCTGCTATTGGAATTTATGGCATGTCCCTACTTTATCTATGGTCCGGAAGCCTCGATCTAGAGATATTGAGACAAAACTGGCTTTCGATGGATGGAGTCGATCCCTTTGCCGCCTTTGGCATCGGTATGATGTTGGTAGCGTTCGGCTTCAAGGTCAGCGCGGCACCATTCCATCTAGCCGCTCCCGATGCATACTCTGGGGCGGCTTCCCAAGTATCGGGCCTTCTAGCCACAGCATCCAAAGCAATGGGATTCCTAGCGTTGTTCAGGGTACTTGTAATGATTACTGTACCTGAGGGCTCTGAAGCAATATGGATGATAGCATTGAGTATTTTCGCTATTGTGACCATGACATGGGGTAATCTCGCCGCCCTAACCAGTGAGAATCCAAAGAGGATACTTGCATACTCTAGCGTAGCTCATGCTGGCTACATGTTAGCCGCAATAGCCGTAGTGGGAAGTGGAATCTCCGGTACGGGCCAAAGCTCAATTATCCTCACTGCAGTCTCATTCCATCTATTTGTTCTAGTTCTATTCAAGCTAGGCGCTTTCCTAGTTCTCACTCTCCTCGAAACCGAAGGAAAGGGGCATAAAATAGAGCATCTCCATGGATTAGGAAGAAGAGAGCCCCTAATCGCAGGATCAATGTTCTTGTTCGTGCTTTCTCTTGCTGGGGTTCCCCCTCTGTCAGGCTTTCTCTCAAAACTACTGATGATCAATGGAATAGTTTCGACCTCTGCCTCTACTGGCTCTTCCAGTAGCGCTGACGTAATCTCATGGGCGGAGTCCGTGGACCCATTATTCTGGTTGGCGGCGGCAATTGTACTCAATAGCGCACTCTCACTGTTCTACTACCTCAGAATAGGATTAGTGATGTTCTTTGAAGAACCATCCACTGAAAAACCCCTCAAAGCGGCTCCGTCTCTAAGAATGGCTATTTTCGCCTGCGCACTACTAACTGTACTCTGTGGGATTGGCCCGGTCAGTGAGTGGCTATTGGGTACGGTTTCCACTGCAATAGACTCATTCATGTATCAGTGATGATGCTCAACTTCACATAGGTGACTCTCGACGGAGTTGCGTGGCACGTAGAGAGGAGAAGGTCGATTTTGAGCGACTAGCTCAGCTAGAGTCTGGATCAGGAGATAGAATCAGAGTCCCACTCCCAAACAGAAAGGTGAATGAGATGTTTGCCATTGCCGACGAGATATTAGGTGGAAGGAGAATCAGGGCAGTTTGTGAAGACGGTCTTAGTAGAATTTCTAGAATTCCTGGAAAGATGAGAAGGAGACAATGGGTCAGGGAAGGCGACCTCATAGTAATACAACCCTGGGACTTTCAGGATGAGAAGGCCAATGTATGCATGAGGTATACTAAGACACAGTCTCTATATCTCTCAAGAAAGGGAGCGCTTCCTGAGATAGTCGATCTTTTCGGACTCTCGGGAGATAGAACAAACGTGGAAGAAGAAGATTTTTCCGAGAATGTTGACGATGAAATTCAAGAAGCAGCTGACTCTAACAAAGAAACTATTGAGAAACCTAGGAACACCTCTTCTTCAAGTAATGATGAGGATGACATAGACTCATTCTTCGGGTGAGTGAATGGATTTTGATGAGCACTGGGAAGAAGACCCGGATGCGATAATGAAATCTCAGACAAAACATGACTGGATGTCCGAGCCAAGATTCAAGAAAATATTCAGCGAAGTAGAAGATGGACTTCAAGGAGTCATGGGCAAGGGGCCATTCGAATGGGTAGATAGGAGGGTATTTGATGCGGTTTTTGATAAGTCAACACTACTAGCTGTACACAAACTGATGGAAAAGGGGAATATTGAGACAATCGACTACCCAATCGCCAGGGGAAAGGAGGCTCACGTATTTCACGCCACATCAGATAATGGGCCAATCGCTGTTAAGATATTTCATACCACAAACGCCGTGTTCAAAGGACTAGCCAAGTACATCGATGGAGATCCAAGATTCAATGGCCTCTCTGGTAGGCATAGGGAACTAGTCAATATATGGGTGAAGAAGGAATTCAGAAATCTCAGGAGAATGAGGAAACATGGAATTAGGGTACCACTTCCAATTTCTTATCATAAGAATGTCCTAGTGATGGAGCTCATTGGATCAGAGAGAGCTGCTCCGCGACTACGCGACATCGAGGTAAAAGAAAAATTTGAGACTTTCACAGAAATGCTAGATATGGTTGCAGTTGCTTGGCAGAAAGCGAACCTAGTACACGCCGATCTAAGTGAGTATAATATTCTGTGGCACGAAGGTGAGCCATGGTTCATTGATGTTGGACAAGGAGTCACTGATCAACACCCACATTCCGAGGAATTCTTAGTCAGGGACGTATCTAGACTAGTTCACTGGATTAGTAAGCAAGGATATGATGTTGAGCTGGCCGATTGTATGCTCAGAGTTCTGGAAGAGCCCGTACCAGACTTACAACCGCTTCCGGGCGGGGATTAAAGAGAGAGGCCCTGTGGAATGGATTATGGAACCAGTAGCCCGGATACCTAAGGATCGTATTGCTGTCATAATCGGCAAGTCAGGGGCAACTAGGAAGATGATTGAAGAGGCCTGTGGGGCGAAGTTGGAAATCGACTCCAGAACAGGGGAAGTTTCGATAGATTGGGCAGATTCTGATGTCGACCCGGTTATCAGAATGAAAACTCCAGATGTTATCCTCGCCATTGGAAGGGGATTATCTCCCAAAAGAGCTGTCCAGCTTCTAGAAGATGAAATACATCTTCAGATGTATGATATCAGAGAATGGGTAGGGAGGCAACCAAACCAAATTAGGAGAATGAGAAGTAGACTCATTGGCAGGAATGGACTAATCAGGAGTAGGATAGAGGAGCTTTCAGGTACTGAGATAGCCATATATGGCTCCTCAGTGATAATTATCGGCGACGATATGGGTCTTGAAATTGCTAATCCAGCCATAGAGTCGATTCTAAGGGGGGCGGAGCATGGTAGCGTATTGCACGGCCTTGAGAAGGATAGGAAAAGACAGCGTATCAAGTCAAGAAGTTTGGAGAGCTATGAGGAGAGAGGAGAGAAATCATCCCCCTTCGACTCACTTGTTCCTGGTCTTTCTGCCGCTCGTAAGAGAAGAGAGAGGAGACTAAATGAGTCCCAGATAAATCCCGAAGACCCAGAGGCTGTGAAAGAGATGCTGGAACTAGCAGAGGATGAGAAAATCAGCTATGAAGAAGAGTGAATTCTTCCGCCATTTCTAAGTCATGAACCTCCTCGTAGGAGTATGACTGGTGGCAATCGTGGCCTCTATGACTACGAAAGATGGTCAATCTACGCTCTTACTGCCATCACAACTCTTATTTTTTCAGCACTTTTCTTGAATATTCTCGATATCTCAAATCCCCTTACAGATTTCATCACTGATTACTACGTCAACCCCGTGCTCGATGAATCAGGAGGGGATGCTGGATACAACGTGACAAACACAATCACCTACGCGGTTGTCTTAGCTCTGTTTGTAGCCGCTCTCAGTGCGTGGCTCAGGATTCTTGAGATTGATTCCAGTGATGCTACACTCCTCGCCCTACTACCCTATGTATTCTGGGCCGCACTGGGAGAGGTTGTCGAAGATGCCAATATGTTTGACTCGTCCATGGCGCCTCTATTTGTAAGTCCAAGTATACATTTCCAAACAGCACTATGGGTCATCATCGCTGGTTCGATTGGCTATCATGTGAGGAATTACGGATCAAAGATCAGTGATTCGGAGAAGGATAGAATTCTAGAATCACTGTGTATGATAGTTATCTTCGTTCAATTTCTTATCTTTGGACACTCTATTTCCTCTAGTGAAATCGGGAGTAACCTAGATTTGACAATATTCGCTGTAATCGGAATTTCAGCAATTATGATTCCCATCTTCTTCAGGGAATCAACCTCTGAATTCTCATATATTCAGAAGTCTGTTTACCTTGTTGGTTGTGGTGGGACATTGGTCTTCTTTGGAGCACTGGTGTCCTTTGCAACCTCTCTTCCACAAGATGAACTAAATATTTGGCCACTGTTTATTGTAATAGGAATACCCTTGGTAATATGTTATGCAATGTTTTCCATTGGCATAGAATCCTCAAGAAAACTTTCTGAAAGAGGGTTTGTTGCCGGAATTCTCCCTGAAGGAATGTCAGAGACAGATTATGAAGATCTTGTATCTGTAGATAAGACATTCATGGAAGAG
>MDTC01259373.1_pt1 | contig 30249 bp, 17 predicted proteins | sample 811181 | NCBI WGS metagenome assembly MDTC01 (sample SAMN05326644, study PRJNA326480) | marine metagenome | isolation source: seawater | place: Pacific Ocean: North | collected 2011 | reverse complement strand
TCAGCGTGCAATTACGACGCTTCCACAACACAAGATGACGGCTCATGCACATATCCAGAAACAGGGTATGACTGCACCGGAGCATGCCTGTTTGATGCCGATAATGACGGGATCTGCGATCAATGGGAACAGGTTGGATGCCAAGATGAAAATGCCTGCAATTTTGAACAGAACGCTACTGAGAACGGCTATTGTGATTATCCTGAACCTGGATACAATTGTGATGGCACATGCGATTCTGACATGGATGCCGATGGTATCTGCGATCAAGATGAACTGCCGGGTTGCACGGATGATGGCGCGTTAAACTATTATCCTCTGGCTACTGATGAAGATGGGTCATGTCTATACGATGATTCATGCAGCTCAGACATCGACGGTGACAATCAAGTGACGGTCTCAGATCTTCTACTACTCCTCAGCAACTTTGGAGAAGCTTGTGAATAGTGATTCATCCATATGAAAACAAATAAGGCCCGCAATGCGGGCCTTATTTTCATGGTCTTACAGCTAGGACTCAAAGACTCAGAGTGTTCGAACGGTTGCTGATGAGCAGTACGACATCATCAACCTTCAATTGAAGCGTTGAAAGACCCATGTAGAGACCAAAGTAGTAGAAGCTAAGTCTTCTGGAGTCCATCGCTCTAAATCGTTCTATTGTGGCGCTATTGAGTCGTTTACCGTATTCGAAGAAGGCACAGCTCCATAGCACCGAAAGCAATAGAGTCTCAAGCAGGCATTTAATGCATTCATCGCATTCTCTCAAGTTTCACAATATTTTTTTTCGCTGAGCCCTCTGTAGAAGGAAGGTCCCCGTTCACAACCCGATCTAAGTCATGGCGATACGTCCGTCTCCTAACGCTGTATTGTGCTGACGTGTCAGCGGATTGCACCATACGAATGGGTGTCGAGTGTGCATCTCCAAAGGTTTTATTTGAAACAACCTTACCTGCATCGCGGCTCACTCGCCGCAAGTGAAGCGAATGTTCTCAGCTTGGATCAGCTGAGCTCCGCTCTCCACATTTCCTTCAACATCCAAAACTGCTTTAGTCCTACCGTGGATGTTTAGCAAACCCGTGACGACCCCTGATGTTGTGAATTGACCGAGTAAGATGCGCTTGTCTTCAGGAGCAAGCGCCTGCCTCTTGTCGGGGGTAACAAACCAGGCTCCATTGCTTGTAGTGAGCGCATTGCCCGCCTCAAAATCCGTGAGATCTATCAAAAATCCAGTCAGGGAATTCATATAATTGTCCTCCAAACCTATCGTAACCCAAGAATCATATGCAAGTGCAGCATCGTTTTGGATGTCGAACCGCTGCACTTCTGAGGCAAGACCACTGCCCTTTGGGTGCTGATAAAAAGGAGCTGTAGACGAAATCTTCAGTGGCTTTCCCTCTTCACCAAAAACGGCGTCGATGACATCTCCCTCGTTTTGCATGACAGCATAAATCCGGAAAGTCTTCCCACTAACCGCACCACCATTGTCCACTTCTTCTACGTCAATGCGATCAAACTGAGTCCAAGCCAAAAGTGGCAAAAACAAAGTCAAAATTAAGATTCCTGCGTTCTTCATATCGTCAATACTTTTCGCTCGTGCGTCTATTTTACAATTCGGTTGCGACCTAAAATACGACTAGAATTCATAGAATTGGAAGTGAACCCTGAAGATCTTGGTACAAAGTACGTTAATGTGACCTCATGAGAGTGAGGACTGAAGTAACTCGCTGAAGTGCTCGTGATGTCATAAGTGTAGGACAAACCTACAGGTCCATATTTCCCACCAAGTCCGACAATAGCTGCATCATTGGTTCGAAAACCAAGAGCAACCCAAGCCATATCTGCATACCAGCCACGCAAGTATACATCCAATTGAGCTGGCGTTCGTTCCGTGAGGCGAACCATGCCTGAAGGCTCCAGTTTGAAGTCGTTATTGACCTGGTAACTGTACTGCCCCATGAAACGGAAATGTCTGAAATGATTGTTCTCAGCGCCTGAGACTGTAGAAGACGCCTGCAGTCCGGTGGAAGTCTGCAGGAGATGCGGAATCGCAAATCCGAATGAATACCCATCGCCAAATACCATCATACCGAATTGAGCATCAAACGAGAGGCTCTGCTCAAGACCATATTGCAACGCGGGATCTTCCACATCCCAAACGTCCAAGTCGTTGTCAAAGGACCATTGATTGGCCATCACACTTAAACCAAATGAAACCGCATCGTAATTGTTGAGGTCTATCGTGTAAGATCCAGCCATCTCAAATCCCGTGCGATTAATTGCCCCGCCGGTATCGTCGCTGTATACGATAGCTCCGACCCCTAAGTTGTTCGGAAGCGAAGTATGGCCGCTGAGCGTCATGGTTTCAGGAGCTCCATCAAAGCCGGTCCACTGATTTCGAAATGTCATCGTGACAGGCGTCTCAGGGAGCGTTCCGGCAATGGCCGGATTGCTCAGAAACGCGTTGGTCATGAATTGAGACCGACGAAACAATTGTTGAGCTTGAACCGAGCCGATGCCCATTCCGACCAAAACAAAACCAAATGCCAGGGTGTAGAGATGTCTTTTCATGGATTCAGTATTTCAAGGTAACAGTCCCTGTAATTGGGTCCTGAGATTCAGCAAATTCAATGACGTAATAATAATCCGCTACAGGCAGGGGCGCATTGTTGTAACGCCCGTCCCATCGCTGTGTGTAGCCGATCGAACTGAATAACTCTTGGCCCCAGCGATTGTATACTTTGACAGTAGCCGTCGGGAAATATTCCAAACCTCCAACAATCCACTCGTCATTGTATCCATCTCCATTTGGAGTAAGTGCTTCCGCAATGAAGAAACATCCAATTGTCGGATCCACGCTAACAACATCCGTAAGCGTGCACCCCAAGCTGTCAGTGACCACAACCGAATACATGTCTTCATAAAGACCCGTCGCCGTTGCTGTAGTCTGGGCCAAATCATCGCTCCACAAGAACTCAACAGGCTGATAACCGCCAACCACGGAAGCGGTAGCCGTTCCATCTTGCTCGTTCCAGCACGTTACAGGTGAACTCAGCATGTTCAAGATCATATCTGTCACTTCCTCCGCTCCAACGACAAAAGCTGTGTCTTCGATGCACCCTGTTGAGTCGACAGCCATCACATTATAAACTCCCTCGAAGAGGTTGAGCAAATCAATGCCCTCCTGAGCTATCTCCCACGTTATGTCGCCCGTACCTCCAATTGGAAAAACATTCACAGCACCATCGCTCATACCAGTGCACGTTACGTTTGTCACATCAATCAAGACCTCAATTGGATCCGGTTGTAAAATTTCGAATTGGGTAGAATCAGCACAGAGATTGCCATCAACAACGTTTGCTGTGTACAAGCCTGCACACAAAGCATTGAAATCGAAATCATCGCTTCCGTTTAATGTGAGCGTGACATCCCCTGTCCCACCAGCAAAATCAACAACTGCAGAACCATTGCAATCTCCGCCGCAGACAACCTCCTCCAAAACCAGCCACTCCACAACCAGAGAATCGGGTTCTATGATCTCCGAAGCATTGGTAAAAGAACAACCGTTCTCGTCTTCTACCGTCACCTCGATTGGACCTGGCGTCAGGTTTTCAATGGTATATGGTAAGGGCTCTGGCTCAGGAATGCTCAATGAAAGCAAACCGGTACCACCGATGCCCGAAACCGTCAACATCCCGTCATCGAATGAAGTGCAAGAAACATCGATAGGCTCCAAAATCAGTTGAATCGGATCCGGTTCAATGAGCAACTGCGGATCTGAACTGACCATGCAACCCGCCTCATCCATTGCACTCAGTACAAAGGTGCCTGCGCTCACAGCAAAGCATGAGTCCTCGACAAATCCTTCCGCAGGAGGATCGACTTGAAACATCAAACCGCCTGTTCCTCCGGATGTGTTTTCTAGGCAAATGCTTCCGTTGGCTTCGCCAAAGCATGTAACATCTGCGATGCTCACTTCAAACGTGATCAACTCAGGGGAATCGACCACAAAGGTGTCTTGAACGACACAGCCGTTGATGTCGGTTGCATTGGCCAGATAAATCCCGGCACAAAGGGCATCCAACTCCCACTCCATTGCATCTTCATCCGTAACAGAATAATCAAACTCCCCTGTCCCTCCGAATGCCGCGATATCAGCAATTCCTTCGCATTCATCAGCACATAATAAATCGGTAACAGTGACAGCGATGGTCACTGAGTCCGGTTCAATGAGCGATACATTGGTCGAAATGCTGCAATCATTTTCATCGGTCACAACAAGCAAGTAATCGGCAGGTTGAACGTTGTTCAAGTCAATTGATACAAAACCTACTCCAGAAATGTTTTCGTTCAATGCTGGAGATCCTGCCAATGTCAATTCACCCGTTCCTCCAGACATGCTCCCAACAATGGCGCCATCGTTGTAATCGTAGCATGTGATATCAAATGATTCCACAACCAATTCCACCGGCTCAACGCACGAAATTGTGATGGAGGTATCCACCTGACAACCATTTTCATCTTCAACTTGGAATTGCCATTCACCGTTGCCATCGACACAATCCAATTGCAACCATTGATCATCACCATTTGGTGACAAACCGTTTCCGACATTTTCATCAGAAAAGGCAACGATATCCAACAAACCGGTCCCTCCGTCGAAATCCAATTGCACCGCTGCAGTGAGCGAATCTGCGCAAACATTGTCTTCTAGCAACTCCCATGTAGCGATGAGTTCATCTGGTTCTGTGAAGCCAAACGTTTCAGAGGTATCCCGGCACGTGTTACCATCTACAATGGCGACGTAATAGTCACCTTCTGCGATTCCACTAAAAGTCACGTCATTCACTTGACTGGCAACAAGCGATTCATCAATGGCATTGTACAACTCGTAAGTGATTGGAGAAGCTCCGTTCACAGCAACATCAACAACAGCTAGTTCGCCAAAGCAATCAATATCCTGCATGACATCAATCTGCGCATCTGAGGAAAGGTAATTTGCACAGGGGTTTTCAATCTCCAGAGGACTCTCACTGTCTACGTCATCATCGATACAATAGAATTCCATATTATCGTTGTCACCTTCAACAAAGGTTTGGAAACAAGCACTAATCGCAAAATCCCCGCAAGTTGTTACTTGAGCAATTTGGATTCGCAGATCAGATCCAGCAACTGGGGCAGCATCAGGCGTAAGAAAAATCGCCCCGTCAGCAATGACCTCTGAGCACATTGTTGTGGAATTGTAAGACGGAGGCAAAGGAGTGAATGACTCGCCACTCGTGAGGTCCAACGTCCAATAGGTGTCGTACTGGATTTCAGGGAAAACCGGAAAAAGAATAGGATTTATACTTCCCCCCACAAGCGCATCCGAAGCTTCTGAGTTGTAGCAACCACAAGGTGCACTGACATACATCAGAGGGGTTTCATTAATTTCCACTTCAGACGCGTACATGCTAATTAATTGATCCGTTTCATTGGTGAAATTCGCATAGACGTCATAAGTAACGAAGCCAAAAAGATCTTCAAAGAGCAGTCCTGGATTTGTTGGATGAGGTTCTATCGGCTCATAAAAGGCGGTGTCCACCTCCCAAGTAATGTCAATCAATTGTGCTTGCGCGGCCGAGGACAAAAAGAGAAGAAAGAAAAATCCCAATGATCGGTATAACGCAATGATGCGGATCTGACCAGGACTCATTTTCTTGATTGCAGGATTTGGCATTTTCCAGTGTTTCGGGTTTCACAGACAAAACCCCACAAACCTCGAAGGTGTTGCATGGCTTTTTTCCATTGAGAGCGCAAAATAGCAGAAATCACTCAGAAGTGTGGAGGAATTGTCAAGTTGCGCGCTTGCTCAGTCCATTTGGAGTCGATTTCAACGCTAAAATTTAGGATCATTCCCCACGCAGCTTGCGCACCTCCTTCTCCGTCAAAGGCCGCCATTTGCCGGGAGCGATGTCCAATTCAAGCGACATGATTCGAATCCGCTTCAGTCGAATTACCCGATGCCCAAGTGCTTCACACATTCTGCGAATCTGACGATTCAATCCCTGAACCAAAACAATCTTGAATTGAGTGGAAGTCATTCGAGTCACTTTGCACGGTCTCGTGAACGTATCCAAGATGGATACTCCAGTCGCCATGGTTTTTATGAATTCATCATCAATTGGCCGATTCACCGTCACGATGTATTCCTTCTCATGTCCATTGCGCTCTCTCAAAATGTGATTTACAATGGATCCGTCATCGGTCAATATGATCAACCCCTCACTCATCTTATCCAAACGCCCTACCGGAAAAATTCGGCTTGGATAATTGATGAAGTCAATGATGTTATCCTTTTCACGTTTGGTATCGGTCGTGCAAACGATGCCAACAGGCTTATTCAATGCAATGTAAGTCGATGGCGTATCCTCATTCTTTTTCACCTCAATCCCATTTACAGTAACCACATCTCCTGGCATGACCTTCGTGCCTTGGGCAGGTACAACCCCATTGATTTTGACTGCTCCATCGTCAATGAGCTTATCCGCCGCTCGTCGCGAGCAGTAACCAACTTGGGTGAAATATTTATTGATTCGCGTTCCTTCTGCTCCTTCATTCATGGTGCGAAAATAGACCATGCACGCAACGGAGGCGAAAATCCTACCTTTGCAACAACCCACTGGCCCGCAGATGCACTGCGCCATCAATGTTATGGTATACTGGAATGGAAAAAGACCCTGTCTACACTCCCAAGAATAAAGTCCGAATCGTCACGGCAGCAAGTTTGTTTGACGGCCATGATGCTGCGATCAACATCATGCGTCGAATCATGCAAGGTTCAGGTTGTGAAGTGATCCACCTCGGTCATGACCGCAGTGTTGATGAGGTCGTCAACTGTGCCATCCAAGAAGATGCCCAAGCCATAGCCATGACCTCCTACCAAGGCGGACACATGGAGTACTTCAAGTACATGAAGGATCTTTTGGATGAGCGAGACGCCAGTCACATCCGAGTTTTTGGCGGTGGAGGTGGAACCATTCTACCTGAAGAAATCGAGGAATTGCACGCTTATGGCATTGAACGGATTTATCACCCCGATGATGGCCGTAGCATGGGTTTGCAGGGAATGATCAATGATTTAATTGAACGTTGCGATTTCCAAACAGTAGAAAGTGCCTCTTCCCTGAAAGGCGAGTTCAAAGCGATTCGACAACAAGACCATCGGGCCATTGCTCGCTGCATCACTGCAGCTGAATTGGATCCTACAGGATTCAACCAGGCCTTTCGATCCGATCACAAAAAGCTTCCTGAGGTACCAGTGCTCGGAATTACGGGAACGGGAGGTGCTGGAAAATCTTCCATGGTGGATGAATTGGTTCGACGATTCATTCACGCATTTCCAGAAAAGCGAATCGGATTGATCAGTGTCGATCCCTCAAAGCGGAAAACAGGAGGTGCGCTTTTAGGGGATCGCATTCGCATGAATGCCATAAACGACGAGCGCGTCTACATGCGTTCCTTGGCGACGCGGCAGTCAAACCTCGCCCTCTCAAAGCATGTCTCGGAAGGGCTCGACGTATTGCGAGCCAGTGGATTTGATCTCATCGTACTGGAAACCAGTGGAATTGGTCAAAGTGACACCGAAATCATGGATCATAGCGACGTTTCGCTGTATGTAATGACACCAGAATTTGGAGCCGCGACACAATTGGAGAAGATCGACATGCTCGACTTCGCTGACGTGGTCGCCATCAATAAGTTTGACAAGCGAGGTGCACTAGACGCCATTCGCGATGTTAGAAAACAATTCAAACGAAATCACGACCTTTGGGAAGCTAAGGATTCCGAGCTCCCGATTGTTGGAACCATTGCGTCACAATTCAATGACCCGGGAACGAACAAGCTTTTCGACTCGCTCATGAATTGCCTTGCAGAGCGGACAAAGGCACCTTTTGAGGTGCCTGCAACCAAATCGAAGGAATCGAGTGAAAAACTGTTCGTCATTCCACCGAAACGAACGCGCTACCTCAGCGAAATAGCCGAGCAAATCCGAGCCTATAACGAATGGACCGAGGAGCAAGCTCAGACCGCCCATGAACTTCAATCCTTGCAACAAGTGCAGCGTCTTTTGGTGGACAATGTTTCCGATGCACTTGACCAAAAGACAAAGGAGGTTCGGATGGAATTGGACCCTAAAATCATGGAGTGGCTCGAGCAATGGCCAGCGTTGAAAGCGCGATATGAAAAAGCCATTTACAGCTTTGAAGTGCGGGGGAAAGAAATCAAAATTGAAACACACAAGGAGAGCCTATCCCATCTTCAAATCCCCAAAATTGCGACTCCGCGAATCTCTGGCTGGGGAGATTTGACACGTTGGTCGCTGCAAGAAAATCTGCCGGGACACTTTCCTTACACTGCTGGCATTTACCCTTTTAAACGCGAAGGAGAGGATCCCGCGAGGATGTTTGCAGGCGAAGGTGGACCAGAACGGACAAACAGACGATTCCACTACGTATCCCATGACATGCCCGCGAAGCGATTGTCTACGGCATTTGACAGCGTCACATTGTACGGCCGTGATCCTGACCGCCGCCCTGACATCTATGGAAAGGTTGGCAACAGCGGTGTAAGCGTATGTTCTGTGGACGATGCCAAGAAACTGTATAGCGGCTTCGACTTATGTGATCCCACCAGCAGTGTCTCCATGACCATCAATGGACCTGCACCAATCATTTTAGCCTTTTTCTTGAATGCTGCTACCGATCAACGCTGCGAACAATATATACGAGAGCATGGCCTGGAGGAAGGCGTCGAAAAAGTGCTACGCTCCAAATGGGATGAGCAAGGCATGGCGAGACCGAAATATGAAGGTGATTTGCCGGAGGGACATAATGGACTCGGACTCATGCTTTTGGGCTGTTCAGGTGATGAAGTGCTCCCGCGTGATGTCTATGAGCGCCTGAAAGCTGAGGCCATGAGCCAAGTGCGTGGGACAGTGCAAGCTGATATTCTAAAGGAAGACCAAGCGCAAAACACCTGCATCTTTTCAACGGAGTTCGCCTTACGCCTGATGGGTGATGTCCAAGAATCTTTCATCGAACGCTCAGTTCGCAACTTCTACAGTGTTTCCATCAGCGGCTACCACATTGCTGAAGCAGGTGCCAATCCGATAACGCAATTGGCGTTTACGCTTGCAAATGGTTTCACCTATGTGGAATATTATTTAAGCCGCGGTATGGACCTGAATCAATTTGGTCCCAATCTGAGCTTTTTCTTTTCCAACGGCATTGATCCGGAATACGCTGTAATCGGTCGGGTTGCGAGGCGCATATGGGCGAAAGCCATGCGTGAAAAATACAAAGCAAGTTCCCGCGCGCAAATGTTGAAGTATCATATCCAGACCTCTGGACGCTCGCTCCATGCGCAAGAAATTGACTTCAACGACATCCGTACGACATTGCAAGCGTTGTACGCGATTTACGACAACTGCAATTCCCTGCACACCAACGCCTACGATGAAGCGATCACCACGCCGACGGAACACAGTGTGCGCCGTGCGATGGCCATTCAGCTCATCATCAACAAAGAATTGGGGTTGACCAAAAATGAAAATCCACTGCAAGGCAGCTTCATCATCGAAGCCTTAACGGACCTTGTGGAAGAAGCCGTTTTGACAGAGTTCGACCGAATCACAGAACGAGGGGGTGTCATTGGAGCGATGGAGACCATGTATCAGCGTTCCCGCATTCAAGAGGAAAGCCTGCACTACGAAATGCTCAAGCACACCGGAGAGTTCCCCATCATCGGGGTGAACACCTTCTTGGCCAAAAACGGTTCACCAACACTTACGCCTGGAGAGGTTATTCGGGCGGAACAAGGAGAAAAAGAAGGACAACTTCTTCAGGTTGAAACCATGCACAAACGCTATGAAGCAGAATCCCGGGAAGCCATTGCATTGGTCAAAAAAGCAGCTGTTGATGGCGAAAATGTATTCGAATCATTGCTGGATGCTGTGAAGCATTGCACATTGGGACAGCTCAGCGAAGCTTTGTTTGAAGTCGGTGGAGCCTACCGAAGAAACATGTGATGGCCGCGTCCAAAGGAACGGCTGGTGTGGCTTGGATGTTACTTGCCACCGTGCTTTATACAGGAGCGAATCTATGTGTGAAGGCGCTGGCACACCTTCCTACAGAAGAATTGGTTTTCTTGCGATCCATCATATCGTTGGCGTTAACTGCCGGCTGGTTGAAATGGCAAGGCTACTCCTTGCTCGGAGTGAATCGAAAGTGGCTCCTCGTTCGCGGTATTTTTGGAACCATCGGGCTCGCGACATTCTTTCACACGTTGCGCCATATTCCGATTGCCAGTGCTACCGTTATCCAATACCTCAGTCCAATCTTCACGGTGTTGCTTGCCCGATATTTTGATGGACAAAAATCGATGCGTCCGATTCAATGGGCCTTCTTTGCGACAGCCTTCTTGGGCGTGCTCATGGTCAAGGGGTTCGACGACCGGATCAATTGGCTATACTTTGGGCTGGGCGTCATCAGCGCCATGGCTGCTGCTGTAGCTTACCTCGCCACAATGAAATGCCGCGACACCGATCACCCTGTTGGTGTTGTCATCTGGTTTCATTTGGTGGCCGTGCCTGTCACGGGTTCATGGACGGCTTTCACATGGGTTGCACCGGTTGGGTCAGAGTGGCTTCTCGCGATTGCTGTTGGGCTCTTGAGTGTGGTTGCACAAGTCTCCATGACCTTTGCTTTGCACCGTGGCGAAGCCAATGTGATCATGCCTTTCAAATACGTCGGAGCAATACTGGCCTTTGCTTTTGGCTTGCTCCTTTTTGATGAACGATTGAGTGCACTCGCCTTGGTTGGAATGGGATTGGTCATCGCATCAGTGACTGCCAACACCGTAATCAAGCGACGCGCTGCAGTCCGGGAACTCGAAGTTTAAAGCTTGCGCGCTATCGCACTCCACCAGTCAAAACCGCTCAAAAATTCAGAAAGGCGAAGGACGGATCAACCAGCAAGTCGAGCACAACATCCATTTGAGTGTTTTTGCCTCAATCAACTGATGGCAATACTGTTGCCTGATTCCAAATGGCTTGGTCATAAACTGCTTGCAATTTTTTGGTTACATCTCCCTTCTCTCCGCCACCAATGAATCGGCCATCTATCATTCGAACATGCGCCAAACCGCCCATTGTACCTGTGGTGAAAACTTCATCGGCCGTATAAAACTCCGAAAGAGAAATGCGGTCCTCTCGAACCTTGAGCCCTTCTCGCTTTGCCAATTCAATCACGATGTTGCGCGTCAAACCTGGCAAACAAGCAACAGCACTCGGTGTCAAAACCGCACCATCTTTGATGGCGAACAAATTCGTCGCGTTGGTTTCCGCCACGAAACCTCCCACATCCAGCATGATTGCATCATCTGCATGAGCGACATTCGCCTCAATTTTTGCAAGAATGTTATTGAGCAAGTTGTTGTGATGAATCTTTGAATCCAGCGTTGCAGGTGAATTGCGACGCACGGAGGATGAAATCAATGCAATGCCTTCATCACCGTAGACCAGTCCTTTGTATTCAGCCAACACGATCAGTGTCGGACCAAAAACGTTCAATCGTGGATCCATACCACTCGTACTTTTCTTACCGCGAGACAGTGTAATCCGAGCATGAACGCCATCGGTCATCTGATTGGCCTGAAGGGTTTTGAAGATTGCCGAATGGATTTCGTCTGCACTCGGGATATCCGTGAAAGCGAGCGCGTGCGCTGATGCCCGGAGTCTATCGACATGCTCATTCAGTTGAAACGCGCGTCCTTGTCGAATGCGCAGTCCTTCCCACACCGCATCTCCCCCCTGCACCACACTGTCCAGCACACTCACCGAAGCTTCACTTCGAGGCACGAGGCCGTTCACCCAAACCATTGTCTCTTCGTTGCGTGGGTCCGGTTGATTGTATTTGGCCATGAGTCAGTTTTACGAGGTGATGATGTGCTGTTGCAATCTCCGAAAAACAGGCTCAACTTCGGCCAGTAAGACTGAAAATTCATTGGATACCGCAGTTACCTGTTCTGATGCTTGAGGTGACGATTCCCAACCCATCGAGGCATGCACTCGACCGTACCAGTACTTCGCCCACACACCGTCCTCCGGCCTTCCCCCTCTATCCCATGAAAGCATCTGCTGCTCAAACGGCAAATTTAAAAAGTCGCAAATATGTTTAAGATTCGGTGCTGGTTTGGCGACCAAATCGTCAGAATCAATCACGAGGAATGGCCAATTGTACTGCAGGCATTTTTGGAGCCATTTCCATTGTTCAACATAACAAAGGTCCCTCACCGTTGGATGATCCACATGAGCGCGAAACGATCTGATTACTTTGTGCGGGTCTCGGATTAAAAAAACGTGATGATGATCCTGAAATATGCCGTGATCCATGCCTTCCAAATGGTTCGCCATGTGCTTGAGAAAGACATGTGACCGATCATCGACCCAATCGCTGAGGATGGTGCTCAAATCTGTCGACATGGTCCTCAAAACTTCATCTCGGGAAGGGCGTTTCGCTCCTGTTCGTTTTAAAAAATGAGCGAACAATGGCTCATCAATGACCCTAAAATCAGTTCTCTGCGCAAAGCTGTACATCAGAGCTGTACTGCAATTGCGCGGGCCTGACCACAGGGATACCTTCATCGCTTATCGCACCACAGAAACGCTTCCGTTGATTTTGCGAGGCGACAATTCGTGGACGGATTGAACTTCCAGCATGAACATGTAAAGTCCATCCCTCACGAAGTGACCACCGGATTGATGCTCACCAATCCACGGCTCCTCTGGGTTGAAAGATTCAAATACGACTTCTCCCCAGCGATTCATCACCGTCAAATGATATGAATCTGTCTTAAATGCATCACCAACAGGTAAAAAAGCATCGTTCAAACCATCGTTATTTGGACTGAATGCGTTGGGCACATACATCGCAAAATCAACAGGACGGAAGTACGCGACAATCTCTTCGTAATCTTCAACAGGGAGGGTGATGCTTGGCGATTTGGAATCCGGGTTTGGGATAGCATTTGCTACTTCCCATCGTTCAAATTCCCAAAATTCTATCGGTGAAGCCTCTGCATTCAATAACCCGTCGAGCTCCAATCCCCCTGACCATTGATTGGTCACAATCACTTCGCCCCCTTCGAGCCGGATAGCACCTTTTAGCGCTGGTTCTACGCGCACATTGAGGTCCACGTGAGGAATCAATTCAAAATTGGCAGTAACCGTGGCGGCCTGTGTGATCGAGATTCCTCCTTCAGGATCGAGCGGAGATGGGCTCACATCGGTACCCGTGGAAGTCCAGCCCGTGAAGACGTGCCATTCATCCAATCCAATGGCTTCAACTGTGTGCGCTCCATACTCCAATGTTTCAGTTGCCGGATAATTCGCCAGTGATGCTCCATCTAAGATGATGTTGCCTGCTCCGGCAGGATTCACGTCGAAAACAACTTCTTGTGGATCAGCATTGGCTGCGAAATAAGCAATGATGGTGGCATCTCCATTGAGTGTAAAATTCAAGTTCGGATTGGTCGGATTGGTCAAGGCCACATCTCCGTCAAGAACGTCCCAGAATAAAAACAATTCTCCGTATTCCTCTTGTGCTTCGAGCATCATGGGCACACCTGCGAAATAAGTTGCATCAAGTGGCATGTCGTAAGGTCCAATGTCTACGGAGTTCACTTCAATTTGCCCGAGACCATCAATGATGATTGTGAGCGTGACTGCCTCCACATCATAACAATCTTCAATGCCACCAATCAATGTTTCGGCACAACGCTCATCAATGAAATCGTGAATCTCCTGAACGTTTTCCTGCCATGCATTGTAATTGCCCTCCCAACGCTCAATCTGACGCGGCATTTCAGGATCAATGACCGCAATCATGCTGTCCAGAACAGCATGCATGTTGTCACAACTAAAGTGGGTATTGCTCAGGTCTGCCCACCTGTTGATGTATGTGGCCCAGAACTCTTCGTTCTCAAGCAATGCATTGAATATGGGAATATGGCCCTGCCCGCCAGGATCATTCAACGATTCTGGATTGCACGGATCTGCATCAGGTCCTTGCGTTGGTATGCCTGTGTAGTTGGCGCCATGACCAAAGGTGTTGTCCATATCCCAAAGGGCATATCTCCACTTCTTGCCTGATCCATCGGGGTGTCGGCCACGCCACCAAGCTGTATTCCAGTTGAGCCAGTCGGCGCAGACTACGAAAGAATTCAACAAGACATAATCGATCATGCTCATCGTGTTGAATACGCTTTGAACGTATTCATAATTTGCAGCCACCGTCATGTCTTCCGTTGTGATGAAGTCGACCAAAGGGTCCCAATCGGCATCGCTACCGTATTCCACCCAGGTACCACCCCAAGTTTTCATGAAATCTACAAAATGCCTTGGCTGGTCATAGTATTCCGTGGTGAAATCCAAATCATCAACCTTTTCTCGAAACTCGTAGACGCCCCAATATTCGCCATTCAAATAGACAATGCAGCTTTCGTTCGTTCGCTCATCGACCTTAAGATCAGCGAGATGACTTAATGTTTGAACATACGCATCTCGGATGTGGCCTCCCCCAGAATAGGGATAATTGTCGTTGGCAGCCGCTTTAAAAATCAAACGCTGATACTCTTGACGATCTTTGACATGAAAAAGTGGTGCTGGAATCGCGTGGGTATGCCCCATTTGATCTCTCGTGATGTAGTCAAAACCTTTTTGAGGATAAGCATTGGAATCGTTTCCGTGCTCATTGGAATCACCACTCGCCTCGCACCAAAATGTTCCATCTGGATTGAAAAATTCCAAGTGGCATGGTTCATCCGGGTTACCGCCCCCCCAGCCTCCAGGCCAGTTGCCATCTTCAAGTTCATCTCCTGTTGCAGAAACGACTATCATTGAGTGACTGTCGTCACCGGTGAAATAAGTGTTCGTGTTGAGATGAGAACCCGCCAATGCGCCGGAAGGGTCAAAGGCTCGAACACGGATTACCGTTGTTTCATTCACCGTTATTGGCCCCGTATACAGCGCATCCGCATCAGTGGGTGCATAACCGTTTGTCGTGTAGTGGACGTCGTAACCCGCTGGAACTGTAACAGAAACATTTACGCCACCAGAATAGTAACCCGACTGTTCTACAAACAAGGGTGTTGGAGCGTAATCACTGAAAAGCTCGGGATTGGCAACATCCACGCCTTCTCCTGGCGTTGGATTCGTGCACAACATCCAATCATTCGTTCCCTCGACACGGGTCCAACTGTGATCCGCCTGATTGGGCGTCCAGTCCACACCGAATGTGTAAGATTCGAGAACATTTCCCGCTGGATCCGAGAATACAATTGACTCTCCGATGGTTTGAGTGACCTTAAAATTCGTGTTTAGATAACCACCGGTGTACAACATTTCCGGCACTTCACCTTCATTCGAGCAGATCACCAATAGGTAGCCCCCAGCAGGAACGATTGTTCCTGCTGGAATCTCAAACATGTCGGTATTGTCAGGGTTATCTGACAAGAAGTACCCCCCCAAATCCGCGTCCGTTGGACCGGCGTTGTAGAATTCAACGTAATCCTCATTATCTCCCGCAACACCAAGAGAATAATTGGCTGCTGAAAACTCACTAATGATGACCTGAGAAGACACCAATGTGCCGCACAATAAGCCGATTAAAGACAGTACAAATGATTTCATTTCTTGCGTAAACTCATTCAACATTCAAACGCCCGGTAAAGTTTCCAATCGAAGCACCTTTTAACGAGTAGATATAAGCTCCACTTTTTAAACCGCCCCGCTCAATCACGTGACTCGTGCCTGTGACCTGAGAGTCATAGACAATTCTTCCGGTTGCGTCAGTGACTGTGAGCGTCAAGCGCTCACGTGTTGGATTGGTGAATCGCAGTGTGGTCGATTCCACCATTGGATTCGGAAAAAGGAGTGGTGCATTGGCATCCAGTGCAGAAGCCACTCCGCTCGACACGACGCATCCTTCTAGGATGAAGGTCAACGTATTGTGATAGTCATCATTGACCACATCAATGATGGATTCCAAACATACCTCGTCGCTAATTGATGACCAGTACAACCTCACAAGAGGAGTAAATTCGTAATTCTTCATCATGCTCTCGTTTGCATAAGAAAGCCCTATCACTTCATTGCCTCCTGGAGCAAAAGAAGGCACAATGTTGTATTCGATCGGATCGACCAAATTCACGGCAGAGGCAATTTCAATCCCACTCATCGTGAATTGGTAACCAACGATGCGATTGTTTGGATTTAGAACGTGCACGTCAAGGTACTGTTGAGTCCAGTTTACTGCACCAATGGTGAAGTAAACCGAATCAAATGGATTGATGATGTGGTTGACCGGGAAGTTGCATTTGTCGTGGTATCCTGAACTATCAGGGTGTTGATGTGCCACATTGTAATGCTGGCAAAGTGCCATGTGCGCCGCATCCGTAACCGTGATCAAATCATCTTGATCGACATCGGTGCATGGCATCGCTTCGATGTCATTGCCAAGAATGTGTTCGACGTAGGATACAGCATCCGCCATTTCTTGCTCGCCATTTGCATCCAAATCTCCCATAAGTGCTGTCCCGTCACAGTCGCCGTTGCAATCAGCCTGTGCCGTGCCAAATGGCGTACCATTGCAGTCATCAAAAGGTTCGCAACCTTCTATGGTTTCAACAACAAGTGATCCTGTGGAACGATCCAAGTTGATGCATACTGCTGCGTGGTTGTTCTCGTAAGAAACTTCGTCATGACCCAATGCATCTGGAATGAAGTCGTAATTAGCTCTAACCAGCAGATAGTAGGTACCGTCCGATACCTCAGTAACATCAATCCACTGGCAACTCAGTCCAGAACCATAGATGTCTCCGCATCCTGCAGATATGCCCATGTTGCCGCAACCGTATTGTCCAGTGCCTCCGCCACTGCATTCCAGATCCATCACACAGAAACCGTTTTTGAAGCCAATCGGGATCATCTGACCGTCCAGTGTAAATAAGTCATATTTCGCGTATCCCTTGTGGTGCCAGTGGTTGTGGCAATCACCAAATTCGAATTGGTTGTTCTCTGAATCACCGGGCACTCCGATGTAGTAATCAAGCTCACCAATGTTGAGAATATGAGTGGTAAACCGAACCAATTCACGACTCCCGAATCCGTTTAAGCACCCCTCCTCGATGTAACAATCTGATTCATCAACCTCCATGACCTCTGTGCTAAGGCTGTTTACAATTGCCTCAGCACTCACAATCAAATCGGGTCCTGTACAATTGGGGTCACCAGGATAAATGCAATCGCCGCTATCAACCTCGGCCATCGGATTATAATTACATGCCTCTTCATCAGTGCATCCTGTGGGCAGTCCCACAAAATCAAACTCCCAATCAAATCCATCGGCACATGGCCCTGAAACAGACTCCCTAAGAAATTCCATATCAAAGCTGATGTCTGAGCTCGTGAGATTGATTTGATGAACTTCTACAGCGAGGACATTCGTTCCTTCCAACAAGTCAAACTGCACGAGGTATTCGTTCAAGGCGTTTTCGCCATTGCCAAACATCTCAGTAGCTGCAAAAGTATTGGCATCAATTGGACCTTCGGGCATATTGCTCCGGACAAGCTCCTCTCCATTCAGGTAGACCACCGCCCCGTCATCTCTGCGCAATCGCAAGAGACCGTTCACTCCATTCTCGCCTTCTCCTTCGTATTCAAAAGATTTCCGGAAATAGGTTGTCGTGTGTTTGTCAGAGGAGTCATCGCCATAGCTCACGACCGTCGACTCATCACCATCACCATATCCTAGCTCGGCATCTCCTGACAACCAATCCGCATCATCGTAATCGTTAACCAACCAGTCCGTTCCTAAATCCTCTCCCGTATCGAGGAAGTTCCAGGTCGACTCCAAGCCTACCAAATTGTCATAATCTGCATCTCCAAGTCCCATGCGAACCCAATACGGCACACCGCCTTCAAGCAGCACCGTTAGATTGGCTTGTTCGCCGCAGCCGCCTTCTTGGTCATCGAAATAGATTGAGCCCTCATTTGTCTCATCGAAATTGCCCATGTTGCAGTAATCATAGATCCACAACCGGGTGTCACAATCAACGTCGCATGTCGAAAACAAGAACAGTCCATTTGATGGAGGGACAAACTGGTACCAGGCATTAGAAGTTTCTTGGTTTATAATCCCATAATCCGCTTCGGTCAGTTCGAATGCATCATTGCAAGTAGATCCCGGGAGACAATCAAAGCTCGTCGTCTCTCCGTATCCGATGGCATTGCCGGAAGCCACTTCTACACCGTCCTGAAAAACCCAGTACCCGCCAGGTTCAAAGATTCCGTCACCAAAAGAGTCAAAGATTGAAAACTGCAGACAAGCATTTTCTGCTGAACCATCAATGCAAATCGTATCACCAATGGCCGCACCAGAGGCAATTAGCTCACTGCCTTGGAGCAATTCCCATGAAGTTTCAGCTGGATAATTATCGGCTACAATGACAATGGCAATGGTTGTTTCATCACCCTCACATTGAGCTTTGGAGTGGTGGCAAAGGGTGAGCATTGCAAACGGTAGCACCCAAGTCAATCCTTGAATGAAAGGTCTTGATACCATGAACTTAAATGAAGAAAGCATTGGGTTATTCTCTTTGAAAAAATCGAAGATATGGAATCCGCATCGGAGAAACAGGAATGCGCCAAAAAGGGTTGCACGGGCTATTGAAAAAAGCGAACAGATGCTGTATTTTTGTCACATGACACATGATTCATCACACGACCACGGTCACGATAGTGAACCTGAGCAGAACGAAATTGGAGGTCCTGTCACCTTCGCCCTTATCCTGTTTGGGCTATTGATTACTGTGATTGCATTCATGGCCTAAGCCGCCAGAAATACGGGTGCATCGTCCCTTCTTAGACTCATTCATCTGGGAGACCTCATCAAGCTCAGGTCAACGCACGAGGTCCATCTCTTCGATGAGATGACTTGCACCCGCGTAAACATCCGTTATCCAAAGAACGTAGCGAATGTCCACCATGATGTTACGACAACGTGTCTCGTTAAAAAGGATATCACTCATTGTTGACTCCCAAGAACGATCAAAATTGATTCCGATGAGGTGGCCATCCCCATCAATAGCCGGTGAACCAGAGTTGCCCCCCGTCGTGTGATTTGAACCGGTGAAGCAAACGGGGAGCTGTCCTGAAGCATCTGCATAATCGCCATAATCTCCTGCCCTCAAAGCATCAACCAGGTCCAACGGAAGGTCGAAGTCTGCATCGCCTGGAATGTACTTCTGCAGAATCCCAGAGGACGTCGTAAATGGCAGATACTCCATTCCATCATAAGGCGCCGACCCTTCAACTTTTCCGTAGGTCAATCGCATCGTGCTATTGGCATCCGGAAAAAACGCCTTCTCCGGGAAGAGGGCGCGTAAAGCAGAAGTGTAGACTCCGGTCAATGAGTCCAAAGCCATGGAATGCGAGCGATAACCTGCTGCGACTTGATTGAAATAGACATCGCGCATCGACTGAATCAATTGATAAGCAGGGTCTTTGGCAAGCTTCGAGAAAGCCTTCCGACTTGATTTTGCGAGCAATGCCATGATCACCTGTTGGTCTGCAAAGGCACTTTTGTCAAAAACCTCTTTTGCCCAGCCTTCTGCATCACCAGTGCTCTGCAATTGTTCTGGAATGAATTGAACATCTAGATGCTTCAGATAAGGATCCCGCAATGAGGCCATGACCCCTTCATCCACCCTTGCATCGTATTGCCGAAAATGGTCAGTTGTCTGAACTTGCATGGCAGCAATAACATCCTCCAATTCACCCTTCTCCTTCAGCTCATCCCAATCTTGAATCAACGGTGAAAAGGACTGTGCAAAATTGAGGATATCAGGGCCATAGTATACCCACTCGATGAACATACTCCTTGCCAATTGGAATGGAAAGAGCGCTTCATTTTCAGATTGGATGCTGGAAATTACGCGCATCCAATCTGGATTTTCGGCTGCTGAGGCACGCGCCATGAATTGCATTTCTAGGTTGCGTTTCTTGCCGATGGCATCCAATTCGATGAGGCCTTTGTTTTGACCAATCCATTTTTTCCATGCATTGGCAATCGAACTTTGCTTATCTGCGTATGCTATGCGCAACGCTGCAGTTTCAGCTCTGGCAGTATTGATGACCCCTAAAGATGCTTCACGCATCTCAATCCGAGCAGGATTCAGCTTGTCAATTACGCGCGCCACAGCATCACTTGTGAGATACTGCTCAGTGCGTCCGGGAAAGCCAAAAACCATGGTAAAGTCACCCTCAACTGCACCTCCCACGTTGACAGGGAAATGGTGTCCTGGAGTGAATGGCACATTTTCGGCGGCGTAACCGGCTGGCTCGTTGTTCACATCGGCGTAAATCCGAAACATGCTAAAATCACCGGTGTGTCTTGGCCAGACCCAATTGTCCGTGTCCCCTCCAAATTTACCCACTGCCGATGGTGGTGCGCCCACAAGTCGCACGTCATTGTAAGTGATTGTGGTGATCAAGTAATGGCTATTGCCAAAATCAAATGCGACCACCTTGCCCTCTAGTCCATTTCCATCTGTCGCCGCCTGAACCAAATCTTTTTTCGTTTGCTCAGGATTGTCGGAGTTTGCAATCGCTTCTGTTACATCTTCAATTTTATGAATGAAACGTGCAAAAAGATCCGGATTGGGTAATTCCTCCTCGCGCGACATCGCCCAAAACCCGTCCTTTAAATAGTCATTTTCAACTGTGCTGTGGTATGCAATCTGACCAAAGCCACAGTGATGATTGGTGAGCAACAATCCCTCAGAGCTGATCATTTCAGCGGTACACCCACCATTAAAATGCACGACAGCATCTTTTAGCGAACCCGCATTGACACTATAAATGTCTTCCGCACTCAAGTGCATTCCCATTGCTTGCATGTCGCCTTCCACTGCGTTGAGGAGTGTTGGAATCCACATGCCCTCCTTGGCTTGTAAGTCGCACATGGTCCCAAGGCTGACGACAAGAAGCAAGAATAGAAATGGCAATTTCAGGCGCAAACATGCACCGTGTGTTTGATAGATCTTCATGGATTTTGGATCAAATGTTTTGAAAACAGGAGCCGAATATAGTTCGCATCAAATGGAGAGGCCAAGCCCAGTCCTTGTTAGTTTTACAGCATTGACAAACTCCAATCGCTCCCACCATGAACGCACCTGCCATCGATTTAAGGTCTGACACCATCACAAGACCCACTGCCGAAATGCTCAAGGCCATGTATGATGCTGAGACGGGAGACGATGTTTTCGCCGAAGATCCAGCGGCAGTTGAGTTGCAGGAACGATGTGCTGCGATGTTTGGCCATGAAGCTGCATTGTATTGTCCCTCGGGAACCATGACGAACCAAATTGCAATCAACGTGCATGTGCGTCCCGGAGATGAAGTTGTCTGTGCTCGCAAATCGCACATTTACAACTACGAAGGAGGCGGAATTGCGCGCAATTCTGGCGCTTCGGTGCGTCTCATCGAAGGTGACAACGGACGATTTCTCTGGACCGATGTGCTCCCTGAAATCAACCCCTCGGACAGTCATTACGCTCGGACTTCACTCGTCTCCGTTGAAGATACCTGCAACCGAGGAGGTGGTGCCGTTTGGGATGTAGAAAACTTGAAATCGATCCAGAGCGGGTGCAAAAAAGAAAATTTGCCTTTGCATTTGGATGGGGCGAGAGTTTGGAATGCAGTCATCGCCCGAAACGAGAATGCGGTCCCCATGGATCAGACATGGCGGGATTACGGTCAAATATTCGATTCCATTTCAGTATGCTTTTCAAAAGGACTCGGAGCACCGGTAGGTTCGGTTTTAATCGGCAGCAAAAGCTTCATCGACGAATCGCACAGAACCCGGAAAGTCTTAGGCGGTGGAATGCGGCAAATCGGAGGATTAGCTAGCGCGTGCATGCATGCATTAGATCACGAACTGCCCCGTATGAGGGAAGACCATTTTCATGCTCAAGAATTGGCGCTAGCGCTCAAACAAGTTGAATGTGTTGCATCCATCGAACCGGTAGAAACCAACATTGTCATCTTCAGTTTGAAAGAGCACGTTTCTGCTGAACAGTTCGTTCGATGGGCTGAAGAACAAGGGATTGCATGCTTTCCCTTTGGAGGTCAAAAGGTGCGATTTGTCACACACCGAGACGTCAAAGCGGAACAGATCAAACGCGCTGGCACGCTATTAAAGCACGCCACTTTTTGAAGAACTCTGCGCTACTTAGCGCAAAACATTCAAAGAGCGCACCAAGGAACGCTCATCGTCTCGGAATTGAATCGTGTAACGTCCTAATGGCCAGTAACTTACATCGAACACGGGGTCTCCTGCTCCGAACCATTGGCGCTCTGCAACCTTTCTGCCTGTTGCATCAAAGGCTGTTGCGTTCCAACCATTTTGACCAGGTTCAAGATTCATAAAAAATTGGTCGCTGGCAGGGTTCGGAAATAACACACGATCTGCGAGTCCCAATTCATCCATTCCAATTGAGCAGTCATATACTGTGAGCAACATCGCATCTATGAATGAGCAACCTGTATCCGTTGAACCTTCCAAGATGAGGCTATATGTCCCAGCTGCAAAATCACCTGGAACAACATAAAAGAATTGGTTTGTGGAGCCGTCTTGCCATTGATAGTCGTATCCAATCGGTCCGTACACCAGCAATGGTTCATCTTCACAGATGATGGTATCACTTCCGATGGAGAAACCTCCCGCCTCAACCTCAGGAATGTAGGCGGTTAAGGAATTGGAACACCCATTGGCATCGTTCAACGACAGTTGGTATGTACCAGGTAGCAAATCATATAGATTTTGCTCTTCAGATGTAAAGTCGTTGGGCCCGGACCAATTGAAAGTGTAGTCCGCCGTCGCTCCATCCACTGTGACTTCAACGGAGCCATCGGCTGCTTCACCGCAAGATGCTTCAACAATGGTCGTCTCAGTGCTCCAAGGTTCAGGTGTGGTTATGGTGCGAACCACCGTGAATTCAGCCCCGCACGTGGTGGTGATTGTTGCGGTATATGTTCCTGAACTGAGATTATAAATCCAAGCATCATCTGAAGTGAAACCGTTGGGGCCGATCCAAGAACAACTGAAATCAGAACCACCGAAATTCACAAACGGCAACAAAAGACCATTCGGCTCAAAATCCTTATCCAATGGACACGAGACATTTCGCTGCTGCGCATCGGCGCTGATATCACTTTCTTCCAACGTCGAAACCGTAACATACGCATCACCCGTTTGACCGCCCCAACCTTCGATTTGAATGAGATAATCCGCTCCAATCTCGAGGCAACTTGTGTACATGATTGAACGGTAACCACCACATTGATCATCGCCAGCAGAAATCAACTCATACGTGGACCAATCTTGACAGTCCTCAACTTTGTAAAGAGCGATCTGAGTATCGAAGCTGGCGCTGTCGGTGCATGTTGAAATCATCAAAGGCGCTTCGGCAGATGGAGAGAATGACACCCAGCCTGAACTGGTCACAGCTCCGTCGGAACCACACCACGATCCGGGCAATCCACACGCCCCGTTTGGCGCAGCCAATGGTGATGGTTCACCAGCCTGAGCGGTAGCACCTGCAGTCGAAATAATCACCGTAGCCCCATCAACCTCAACTGGAGCCGCATCGCACGGTACATCATTTTCAACAAGTAGGCTCTCACCAGCAGTAAATGTCCAAACATTTCCCGCTCCTGATCCATAGAAAATCCCCGACAGAATTCCATTCATTTGCAGGTCAAAGCGTGAGCCACCATCTCCATAACTATCCACATGAACCAAGTCGTATGCTTCACCAGTGGTTACGCAAAACGGTCCCTCCATATATACCGCGTTGTTGTCATAGGTGGTGCCTCCGGATCCATCGTTTCCTGCTCCATCACATCCAACGCCCTCTGAATTACCGCCACTGGCCAAAAAATCCAGACTCCCACAACCCAATCCCGACGGTGTCAATTCCCAATACATTTCATAAGCCCATTGGTCCGTATCAATTACCAAATCAAGGGCAGTTTCACCAGCATCACACTGCGAAAAAAGCTGCGCTGGTGCATTCAAGAAGCTGAAGAGTACAACAACAATGCTGAGTAGATTTACATTCATGTTTCGAATATAACTCAATTGGAATGAGTGGCAATAAACCGTACTTTTGAGGCCGCAATGCTCATTCTCCTCTCTCCCTCTAAAACCATGGCTTCGGATTCACCTTCCGTCAACTTCCAGCCTAGAGAGCCTGAGTTTATGAAAGACGCCGAACTGCTGATGTCAGGACTCCAAAAACTCGATGTCTCCGAGATTGAAACCCTCATGAAGGTGAGCACGGCCGTTGCAGGAGAAGCCCATGACAGGTGCTCAAAATGGAACGTTCCATTCACAACTGAAAATTCAAAGCCAGCGGCATACGGATTCAAAGGAGCTGTGTACACGGGGCTCGATAGTCGTTCGTGGTCTGCAAAAGAAATGGACTTTGCTCAAAAGCACATTCGGATTTTGAGCGGTCTCTATGGTGTTCTCGGCCCCAAAGACCTGATGCAGCCGTACCGTTTGGAAATGGGACTCAAATGGCCCAACACGGCAGAGACGAAAAACCTGTATGCCTTTTGGGGCGATAAGCTTCAACAGTCACTGAATAAAGAGGCGAATGGACTCATCGTGAACCTCGCCAGCAACGAATACAGCAAAGCGGCTCTCCTGAAGACCATGGACAATCGTGTTATTACGCCGGTATTCAAAGATTTGATCAAAGGAGAATACAAAGCATTGATGGCCTATGCCAAAGAAGCGCGTGGGACGATGGCGAAATACATCGTCCAAAATCGAATCACCAATCCCGAAGAAATGAAGGGGTTTGATGGCATGGGCTATCGCTGGGATGCATCACTATCAAGTGACAACACGTGGCTCTTTACCCGAGACAAAAATTCTATAGTAGCATGAAATCATACGTATCTATCCGCCGAAAGATGAAAAAAGTCTTCGGCATCATCATCATCTCAGCGCTTGTCACCAATGCACAAGCCCAAAATCCAACTCCATCCATGGAAGACATCAGTTACGCGCTTGGCGTATTGTTCGCGAAAAATCTGCAAGACCAAGGACTTGAAACCATCTCTACTGCCAAAATGTCGGAAGGCTTAGCCAGTCAAATGAAAGGCGATGCCCGACTCACGCCAGAACAAGCCAATCAAATGGTTGGAGAGTTTATGCAAACCAAACAAGCTGAGTCCTCCGCAGGATATGATGCAGAGTGCCAAGCATTCCTTGCCGAAAACGCCAAGAAAGAAGGCATCCAAACCACCGCTTCTGGGCTCCAATATCGGCATGAGACTGTTGGCGAAGGAGATGCACCTACAGCTTCATCTACTGTGACTGTTCACTACCGCGGCACGTTGATCGACGGCACGGAATTCGACTCATCGTATTCTCGTGGTGAACCGATTTCTTTCCCACTGGGAAATGTAATCCCAGGCTGGACTGAAGGACTTCAGTTGATGAAGCCTGGTGGAAAGACCTTCTTTTACATTCCCCAGAATCTAGCGTACGGAGCCAATCCAAATCCCAATGGTCCTATCCCACCGTTGGCTGCACTCATCTTTGAAGTCGAGCTGATCTCAGTCCAATAAGAAACTCAAGGACTCAACTGAAAAACCTCAGGGCTCTGCTCTGGGGTTTTTTATTGCTCCATTTCAAAGGAGAATTAGCATGAATGCGTCGATGCTTAGGTCGAGATTCAGCCGCTGTTCATTAGTTTGCAGTCCATGAATGCACTCATCACCAATGATGCCACCGTACTGGGGCTACTCATCGCCACCTTGGCACTCGTTTTCCACTGCAGCTCGCTGCCGAGATTCAAAGGGTTTTTCAAAATAATCCCTTCCTTGCTCCTCTGTTACTTCTTGCCCGCCGCGTACAATTCATTGGGCCTGGTAGACGGTGAAGCGTCCAACCTGTATTTCGTTGCATCCCGATACTTGCTGCCTGCAAGTCTCGTCTTGCTCTGTTTGAGCATCGACCTCAAAGGCATTTGGAATTTGGGGCCCAAGGCGCTCATCATGTTTTTCACAGCGACCATTGGTATCGTCATTGGCGGTCCGATTGCCTTGTGGGCAGTCAGCTTCATTGAACCAGCTGTTTTGGGTGGTGATTCACCTGAAGCATTTTGGCGCGGTCTATCAACTGTCGCAGGAAGTTGGATTGGAGGAGGTGCGAACCAAGCAGCTCTGAAAGAAATCTCTCAAACGCTCGATGATCAATTCAGCGCGATGCTCATCGTCGATGTATTCGTAGCTAATCTTTGGATGCCTTTCCTTTTGGTGGGTGCAGGAATGAGTGCCGTATTGGACCGCAAGCTCAAGGCCGATTCCTCCGCTGTGGATGCGTTAAAAGAAAAGGTGGAGAAATTCCAACTGGGAATTGCCCGCATCCCAACATTTCAAGACCTCATGATCATTGGAGGCATTGCATTTGGCGCTGTCGCTGTGGCTCATATCACTGCAGATGGTTTGAGTCCTGCGTTCAAATGGTGGTTCGGGTCAATCCTATCTTCTAACCCTGATAGCTTTGTTCAATACCTGAGCAGCTTGGAACAAGGGTTCTTTTGGCTTGTAGTAGCTGCAACTGCAATTGGCATCGGGCTTAGTTTCACCAAGCTTCGCAATTATGAAGGTGCTGGCGCCAGCAAAGTGGGAAGTGCATTTCTCTATGTCTTAGTCGCTACGATTGGAATGAAAATGGATGTGGTTGAATTGTATCACAACTGGGATTTATACTGGTCGGTCATCCTCATCGGTCTGTTGTGGATGGGCATCCACATCATCACGTTATTGACTGTGGCCAAAATTATCAAAGCCCCCTTCTTTTTTGTCGCTGTTGGCTCACAAGCCAATGTTGGCGGAGCGGCCTCTGCTCCCATTGTCGCTAGCGCTTTCTCGCCTGCTTTGGCTCCGGTAGGAGTCTTACTCGCTGTGCTGGGTTACGCAGTCGGTACCGTGGGTGCGATTGTGTGCATGGAGCTCATGCATGCCATTTCGATGTGATTTTCAGCCCTTGAAGCGTTTAGCCCAAGTAATGTCCCATAGCAGCCCGCTTGACTTCCAAATAACCTGCGTTTTCAGGTCGTGCTTCGATGACCAATGGAACCCGTTCTTTTACCTCGATGCCGAAAGCCTCAAGAGCTTTTACTTTCAAAGGGTTGTTGGTCATCAATCGAATGACAGGAATCTTCAAGTCTTTTAATATTCTTGCGGCGACCTCATAGGACCGGGAGTCGGATTGATGTCCCAATGCCTCATTCGCTTCAATCGTATTCAGGCCTTCATCTTGAAGATTGTACGCCTTAAGCTTTTCAACGAGCCCTATGCCCCTGCCTTCCTGCCTCAGGTAAATCAATACTCCACCCTTTTTGCCAATTTCCTCCAGCGAGCGATCGAGCTGCTCCCCGCACTCACAACGTGTGGAATGAAACATATCTCCCGTCATGCACTCGCTATGTATCCGAGCCAACGGCACAACCCCTCTTGCTACCGGTGCATGGAGAACGACATGAGGAAAAAGATCCTTCTCATCTCCGTAAGCGGACATTGAGAATTCTCCGAGTGAAGTTGGCAATCGGGATGTTACTAGCTTTTTCACTTGTCAAAGATAATTGAAGATTATGCTGCAGTGATTCATTTCAATGAATCATTGTTTGTCTCGCATTCGGTGAAAAAGAAAAAGCCAGCTCCTTCAAGGAACCGGCTTTTTCTATGTTTGTTCTTTTTAGTGGCTTATTCGCCGCAAGTCGTTCCGAATACAGAAAGGAATGACAACAAGTCAGGTGTGGCAACAAGTCCGTCGCCGTCCAAATCACCTGGGCAATCGTCTTCTGCAAATATGCAAGATCCGTTGTCCGTGTTTGCAGCAGCATCGTAGTTGTCAGCAGCTTCATAAATACAACCATACGCTACAGGTGTGGCGCATGACCCATCGTCTTCATTCGCTGCCAATGCAAACTCTGCATAGGCAGGGTCGGTGCAGCCGAGGATTGGACAAGTCGCTTCACAGCTACCTGCGCATAATTCAATTGCAAGACCCTCTGAAGCAGTAGCAGCGTAATTTCCACCACCCTCTCCAATTGGAGCATCAGGGTTGGATGAGCACTCAGCTGGAGCATTGATTACTTGTCCCCATCCGGACCAGCCGTCGGCTTCACCGGTAGCAGCGATGACGTATTCAAAAGAAGTTCCTTCCTCTAGGCTTAAAGAACCTTCGAAACGTCCATTGTTCCAATTGTATGCTAATTCGACTCCCCATGCACCCCAACCATTCCAAGAACCGTTGATAACAACTGCAGCATAGTCCATGTCCAGCAAGTACGCATAATTCGTCATGTCAATTGAGAATAAAACATCGACCATGACCGGAGGAGCAGAACAAGATCCGTCGGTTGTGCACTCACCAAAGCAAGTGTTCACCACATGATCTTCTGTGATGTTGGAAAGCAGTCGATCGTTCCAAGTACCGTCTGCACAGTCTTGGCCCGAGATGTCTTCTTTGCAACTCCAATCGCCGCAAGCACCATTCGTAAACGTATAGTTTCCGTTGTACGGTGTCGTCAACTCTAATGTGATGGAGTAGACTCCATCACCGTCTTCGTCTGTCATTGGGTTGTCCCCAGGACTACCGAAATCAACACCACCTGCAAGGAAAACGCCATCAGGAGAAACCTCCTCGTTCTGCATGTTCACATTCCATGTCACCATAGCTGTGCCAGAAGAGGCGCAAGATTCGCTGCATTGTCCGTAGCAAAAAGTTACCGAAGTGTCTTCGTTGATGTCCGAAAGCAGACGATCATTCCAAGTACCATCAGCACACTCTAAGCCTGCGAGGTTTTCCTTACACGAGTAGTCTCCACATGCACCATTGGTGAAAATGTAATTACCCGTAAACGGTGTAGGCAATTCAATAGCGATGGTGTAAATGCCATCAGCGTCTTCGTCTGTCATTGGGTACGTCCCTGGTGCTCCAAAGAAATCACCTCCAGCGACATAAACTCCACTTTCGGCAACTTCTTCGTTTGACATATTTACATTGAATGTGACCGTTGCATAGCTTTGTTCGTCACCTGTGCAAGCATCACAAGAATTATAGCATACTACTCCGAGCTCCACATCAGAATCACCCAAAACCAAAGAACGGTTGGTAAAGCCATCAATTGTGCTTGTGCAAGCTTCTCCACCTGCAAATTCTTCCTGAGAAGACCAACCGTCCAATGTAAATTTGTACTCATAAGTGGCGTTAGAGGTCAAATCAATCGATAGTTGATACACGTTGTCGCCGTCGTCGTCAGTCATTTCAGCACATCCGCCGCACCAGCCATTGAAACTTCCATTGAGATTTACCATTCCAAACGTACCTTCGTGATCGCTCATGTCGACTTGGAAGGTCACTGAAGCCGTCTCATCAGCTGAAGCACAAGCATCGCAAGAGTTGTAGCAAACAGCATTAAGTGTTTGTTCACCTTCTACGAAAAGCGCTCTGTTGGTAAAACCGTCATTCGTAACTGTGCACGACTCACCACCCGCGAAGAATTCCTGTTGCCCCCAATTATCGAGCGTAAACTTGTATTCAATGTTCGTTCCCAAGTCAAGTTCTGCGGTGGTCGTGTAAACACCATCGCCGTCATCGTCAGACATTTGGTTGCAATCTCCGCACCATCCATTGAGTGAACCGCTCAAGTTGACCAAGCCAAAATCACCGGTGTATTCGTTCATGTCTACGTTGAATGTGACGATCGCCGTTTGAGCTGGTTGAGAGCATGTACCGTCCGTAGAACATTCGCCAAAGCATGTATTTACAACATGGTCCTCTGTAATGTTTGAGAGCAGTCGGTCATTCCAAGTGCCATCTGCACAGTCCTGGCCTGCAATGTCTTCTTTGCATGAATAATCTCCGCATGCTCCGTTTGTAAATGTGTAGTTTCCATTGTACGGAGTGGTCAATTCCAACGTAATGGAGTAAACACCATCACCATCGTCATCTGTCATTGGGTTATCGCCTGGTGCACCAAAGTCGATGCCACCCGCAAGGAATACCCCATCAGGTGAAACGTCTTCATTCTCCATGTTCAAGTTCCATGTGACCATGGCTAATC